>Ga0307929_1000281_pt1 | contig 53992 bp, 53 predicted proteins | sample AceLakmetage1330_FD_203160 | JGI IMG/M metagenome (GOLD analysis project Ga0307929, IMG submission 203160) | Saline water microbial communities from Ace Lake, Antarctica - #1330 | ecosystem: Environmental > Aquatic > Non-marine Saline and Alkaline > Saline | place: Antarctica: Ace Lake... | reverse complement strand
CGTGAAGTTTCGTCTGAAAGGCGAGGAAGGAGCCGTTCGTGGCGAAATCACGCAGGCTGACTTTGAGTCGCTCATTTCATCCGACATCGCACGAATCGAAATGCTGATTGAGACCGTTTTGGATGAGGCAGGGATCGAAGCTCTCGGCGTGAAAAGTGTTCTTTTGGCCGGTGGAAGTAGTCGTATTCCTGCCGTTCAGTATTTGTTAAAGGAAATGTTCGGATACGAGCCGATGCTCGCGGGAAATGTGGATGAGTGTGTCTGTTTGGGCGCTGCTCTGTATGCGGGACTTCGTCTGCTAGAAGAAAACCCTTCGCAGGTATCCGCTGGGCAGTCCTTTGGGTTGGGAGACATAAAGGTAGGTACTGTTTGTAATGCCAGTTATGGGCGGGTCGTGATGGCTTATGATGATGTGTTAGAAAGAGAAATTCTAAAAAATGAAATTCTGATCAAAAAGAACTCTAAGATTCCATGCAGTGTTACAAGAACCATCTATACGGAGTCTGATGATCAGCGTGAAGTTGAGGGAAATGTAACGCAAGGCGAATCTTCTGATCCCGATCTTGTTCAAATAATCGCAACCGGAAAACTTCAATTGCCAGCTGGATTGCCTGCGGGAACTCCCATTGAAGTGACGTATAGCTACGACAAAGACCAGCGGATGAGCTGTGTGTTCGAGCATAAAGAATCTCGCAGAAAATGGGTGATCAATCTCGATATTGAAATTGGGATGTCTGCCCCCGAAGTCGTTGAGGACACGCAGGCGAAGCTTGAAGATTTCCTAGTGGAATAATAAATGATAACGATTCCGTACAGCTTATCGCTTATAGAAAGCCTGCACTTCAGGACTGACTCGTTGGTGAACGCGGGTGTTTTTGAATGAGCGGTTTCCCGGCCAATTCAAATTTGTATTTGGATGACGATGCAGTTGTTCGCTCAACCGGCATCCACGAGCCTCGTAAAGAGAAGCTCAAGAAGCTCGCAGATAAAATTCGTCTCGCATGGCGCGCTCAGGTATATGATCAGATTTTTAAGCAGCTATCTGAGATTGAGAAATTAGGAGGAGGGTTGCCGCCGGAGTTTGAAGAGGTCCGCCGTCTGTTGCCGATAAGACAGTATATCGCAAAGCTAAAGCAGGCAAAAAAGGCGGCAGATAGGTTTTATCAGTCTGGCCAACATGCAAAGGCTTATCATGCTGCGTTGATTGACTCGGTTCCTATATTTGCGAAGAACTGTATTGAGGAAAGCGACCAGGTTGATCTGTTGGTGGGAGCCCTCACCAGTTTGCGTGAAAAGAGCGCTCATGCGTGGATTTCTTCCTCGAAACAGGCGGTTGATAAGTTGATTACCGTCGGAACGGCAGGGGCCCTGTCTGAGGCGCGGAAAAAACTGACGGCCTTCGCGAAACTTCCAATCGATCACGCGGAGATGGTGTTCCTGCAACGTGCGTTTTCGAGCAGGATCCGAATTGCCGATCGGGAACGCATCCTGGCACTTATGAACGAGGCTACACAAAAGAGGCTGTGGCGGCAGGTGGTGGAGTTTGCCACTCAGGTGCTCGGGCTGGATTCAGACTGTTCCAAAGCAAGGGATGCTTTGCGAACAGCAAAAAAGGCAATTTTGAAGCGAAAACTATTGATTGCGGGAGCAGTTTGCATTGCCATTTTTTCCGTGACAGTTTCCGTTAAGGTACATCGCAATAATCTGCGTGCTGACTTTTATAAGACGCTCAATGCCGGACAGTACGATAGCGCTCTGATACAGGCGAAGGTGATAGCTTCGTATGAAGCTCAAGCGCATGAATATATCCGGTTCTCAGAATTGCTTAAGCAGTGTCAGTCAGAACAATCCCGTGCGGCAAGGATTCAGGGAATTCAGGGGGTGCCACTATGGGATCACTGGAAGGCGAGAGTTGCAACTGCCGACCAAAGGGCATGGCTCCTTGCCCCACACAGCACAGAGGACAAATTGGCGGCAGCGCATATGTACTATGACCAGTTGCTCTCCCATTTTTCTCAATTTCAATCTCTGATGCAGACGTGCCGGTCTGCCCAAAACAAAGCGAGCGGGATTATTGGTTTTCAGTCAGACCCGAGCTGGGAAAAATGGAAGACGTTTCTTTCTTCTGCGCCATCAGAATGGGCGAAGGAAAGTTCATCGGGTATGGTAATGAAAGAGGTTTCTCGCGCAACAGCCTATTATGACGCGCTTGTCCGCCGCGCCGTGAGCGCTCGTCTCAACGTGAGTCCTGCGACGGCTCAGGTGGTGATTTTCCTCTCATCGAACCCCGCCGACCCTGTGTTTTCAGGGTCGGCCGCTGAGTGTGCAACGCGAAAGATATTACCCGCTGATTATCTGGTAAAAGTTGTTTGTGATAAGTACCACCCCGCCAGTGCTCTACTCAAAAAAGAGCGGCTGTCTAGAGCATATACGGGATATAGATTTCGGGTTGAACTGAAACCTTTTGACGGAAGACTTCGTATTGATTCTGCGGTACGGGCGGAGGTTTGGGTCGGGTCACTTAAGATCGGAAGCACCGGAGAGTGGATTCCTGTGCCGGCGGTGAAGTTCATACATCTTCAGATCAAAGCCCTCGGATATGAACAAAGCAGTTTCGCAGTTCGGACCGCGGCGGGTGAAGATGTGCAGAAAACTGTGGATCTTGAACTGGCAACCGGAGTCCTTCGAGTTTCAGTTATCGCTGAAGACAAAAAGTTCGCGCCGTTTTTACCAACCAGAGGGATGCTTTCAGTAGATAGTCTTGAAGCGGTAGAAATCTCATTCCCGCACCGTGTTGAACTCTTGCCAGAAAAACATGAAATCAAGCTGACGGTGCCCGGATTTGAGACCATTGGCTCAAACACACCCAAAATCGAAACAGACAAAGTGACAGCCACCGTTTTCAGGTTGCAGCCGGTCAATAGTTCCGTTGTTTTCACCACAAACATTAAAAATAAAAAAATAAAAATCTATGCCGACGACAAATATCTGGGACGTGCCGGAGAAGAGGTGTTTTTACCGCCGTTTTTGAAGCATACGATCCGTCTGACGGCCCGAGGATACAAAGACCGACATTGGGACGTCACACTTCCAGCGCCGGGAAAAAAGCATTCAGATATTTTAATTGAAATGAGAAAGTCGAACTGATGAATGCTTCCGATTTACAACTGATTGTAAGATTGGCAATGATGATGTGTGCCTCTGACGGTGAAGTGCATGAAGATGAGGACTCACTTTTGCAGGAGTGGATGGAATCAATAAGAGTTCCTCCAACGGTGGCTCGTGAAGCAAAAGAAGCTGCGCTGAAAGCTGTCCGAGGGACGGGGCTGAATATAAAAAAAACATGTGAGCAGTTGGATGAGGCCGTCACTGTTTCGCTAAAATATGATGTGTTAGAGCTTTGTTTGCGTATCGCCCAGATAGATGGGGTTGGGACAGATGATGAGATGCGTTTTTTGATGTCAGTTGGTAAATGGTTGGACTGGGACTACGGCAAGTTTCGCGAGATGCGGGATAAGATCCTCCCGGTTTCCATTCATGAGACTAATGATATTGAGGCGCTACTCGGATTGCATGAGGATATGAATCCTTCGGAAGTGCGTAAGCACCTGTTGAAGGAGTATCAACGTTGGAACCAATTGACAACCCACCAAGACTCCAAGAAACGGAAACAGGCAAAGGAGATGTTGGAGATAATCGCCAAAAAGCGGAGCGAGGTGCGAAATGGATGACTCACGTCAGCGGATAGAATCCCTGCGCTTCAAGAATGACTCTCCGGCAAATGCGGGGGTTCGTTCGGATCGTGCGGGGTTGGAGACGTATCAAGAGGAGCTGAGGTGCAAAAATCTGGCCTCTTCCACACGGATCGTGCCGGAAATTTTTCCAGAGATTGGAAGGGCGATTGAGGATGTTCGGAAGAAATTGATTCCTGATTACACCGTGGATGCATACGTCCGTAATGCATCAGAGTTTCAAGCCTGTTGTTTTCCAGGGTCTGGGAAATCAATTTCCATCGCTCTTACATCAGGGCTGATCCAGCTCTCTTCAATGGATGAGTTGCGCTTTGTGATCGGTCACGAATTAGGGCATCACCTTTTGGGTCACCATGCATATCCTCAACCGGACAGTTCCGCGAATCAGGTTGAGAAATTGAATATTCTCGCCCTGAGCCGCGCCGCGGAAATAAGTGCGGACCGAGTGGGGTTTGTGGCTGTATCTAAAAAGGAGCATGCCTATAGAGCTGTTCTGAAACTTGCAACCGGATTGCCGGATAAATTTATCCGGTTCGATTTGTCGGCATATCTTAAACAGGCTCGTGATCTCCGCGAGAGGGGAGGGTCCGAATACGGACTTTTGTCGTCTCATCCAGCATGTACGACCCGAATGAGGGCATTGCTATGGTTTGAAATGAGCACGCCCTATCATCATTGGTGTCGCCAAAAAGGCTCGGGGACTCTTTCTTCAGAGATGCTGGATAAAAAAGTGGCAAAAGACATGGCGGCTGTCAGTGGATTTCGGTTGGCGGAGATCAATAAAAAGGAAGCCAATTCGGCTATGCGCTGGGGCGTTCTTTCTCTGTTTGTATCGGATGGACATCTGAGCAAAGAGGAGCAGGTGCTCTTGAAACAAACGTTTAGTAATGAAGTGGCTGAGGATTTATTGAGCTTTCTTCGAGAACACGGGCCAGAGGGTGTTGTTTCAAAATTTGAATCCGCATTGAGAAGTATTCGACTGATGAGTTTTGAGATTAAAGAGGCTCTTTATCTAGACCTCGAGCGTTTTGCGAAGCTTGCTGGTGGTGAAATCGTTGTTCGGGAGCAGGTTCTACAAAAAACATTGGACAGCATCGCCTTGGATCGAGAGATAAACTTTCAATAACGGCTTCCCTGCCTTGTCGCAGGGGCGGTGTCAGACGGTATAGGTGTAGGGAACGATGAGTTCTTTGAGCATGGGGAAGTGTTTTTTGTTGAGCGTAACCAGTTGAATGTTGTGTTCGATGGCTGTGGCTGCGAGTAAGGCATCGATGATGTCTGTGTTGTGGCTCTTTCCATATTTGTTGCGCAGGGAACCTCCAAAAATAGAAATTTCCTTGTTCACGGGTAGGATTTCAAATGCTTCGATGAAGAACTCAATGGCCTGTCGCTCCTTCTTGTTTCGTGCTCCTGCATAAAGTTCAGCGATGGTGAGCACGGAAATAAAAAGATTTTCGCCGCATCCCTCAAGATAGGCGACGGCTTCATCACGGTTCCGCAGGTAGTCGATCAGGATGTTGGTATCAAGTAGAAGGCCGCTCATCACGCAAACTTTCGGTTGGCTTCTTGACGCAGTTCGGTCAGGAAGTCGTCATTTCGATCTCCCCAGATTCCTCGCGCTTTTTGCATTTGTTGGGTGCGTGATTGTATTGTCGATTTCGCGAGTAGGGAATCCACGGCTTCGCGAATAATCTCACTTTTCTTTTTTCCGGTTTGTTCGGCAAGTCGGGTTAACCCGACTTGTTCGGTCTCTGTTAAATAGATTTGTGTTCGTTGCATAAGCACCTCCGATGTATGTGTGTAATGTATGTATTTGTCAGAGAAACGTCAAGGGTCGGAAAAGCCGAAATCCGCATCGCGGAAATCATTAGCGCTGAAATCGTCTACCGTTCCACCAACTTCGTTGGGATATAGCGCTTCCGCCTTCGCCGAAGGCTCCGGCGGGACAAGTCGCCACGCGAGGGCTATGCGGGAAGAACGTTTGTAGACCTGCGTTTAAAATGGCCCGTAGTCCCGCCTTTAGGCGGTCATTTCAGAACGGGCGTGCGCGGATTCCGCCTGAAGGCGGGACTACATACCTTTTAAACCTCTTCCTTTTCCGAGCCTTGGAAAACTGCGGTTGCCGGAATGATTTTGCCGCCAATGATTTTGTAAAATTTCCAAACCTTGGAAGAAGTTGCGTTTTGATTTTCTATATTTTTCCAAGGAATGGAAAAAACCGAATGCCGCAACGCAGTTGCAAAAACAAAAACTCTCTCCCGGGTGGGAGAGGGGGGGGTGCTTTGGGGTTTGTCCGTTAAATCTTATTTAGATAGCGGGCATTTGCCACAGCTGGTTTTTTTAGCTGCCGCTTCTTTTGTACACGCGGCTTTTTCCGCATCCGTTTTCACAGCGCAGGCCGCTTGTTTTGCATCGCATTCCGCTTGATCCAGTTTGCAGGCGGCTTGTTTTGCATCACATCCAGCTTGATCCAGTTTGCAGGCTGTCTGTTTTAGGGAACAGGTAGCGCTGTCTTGACTGCAAGCCGTTGCTTTGTCTGGGTTTACGCTAGCGAATACAGAAACACTCAGGGCGAGTGCCGAAATAATTACGAGGGACTTCTTCATGGGTTGATCTCCTTTAGTTTCATTAAATAGTACCGAAACACTCCTGTATTGTCGCTATAAAAATTTAGGAAAACAGGTTGACCGAGGTGGGGCGTAGTGACATAAAAGGGGGTAATAAAGAGCGAGGTGGGACAATGAACACATCAACATTAATAAACGAAGAGCTGTTTGTAGGCTCCTTCCATCATTCCCTAGATCCCAAACGTCGCTTGATTGTTCCCTCCACCTGGCGCGTTCTACTTGGCGATTCCTCCCGGATCTATGTGTTACCGCACCCAGATCGTGCATGCCTTTATCTCTATACCCTCGCGGAAATGAATCGCCGTCTAGGGCAGTTGCGAGGTTCGGGCGCTGTGGATGCTCAAGACGAGCAGGCGATCCGGGCCATGACCGCGTCGGCGGATGCTCTTCTTCTCGATGCACAGGGGCGCGTTCGGATTAAGGATGAGCTTCTCGCCCACGCCGAGGTGAAAACCAAGGTGGTACTGGTCGGCACACTGACCCGCATCGAGCTTTGGAGTGAGGAACAGTTTGATTTGGCGCTGCCCACCGCTTCGCCGCTGGCCGAAACCACATTTTATGGAGGGTATTAAAAATGAGTATGACGGGTATCGCAAAATATATGCACCTTTCACAGGCCATTGACCTGAAGACCGAGAAGGAACGGGTTCTGCGGCTTCCGAAGGGTCGTTTCTCTCGCACGGTGCTCATGAGCGAAAAAAAGGTCGCGACCTTTTCCGCGGCCTGTTCGCGTCGGGTTCTGGGTTAGGAGACAGAATGCACGTTCCGGTATTATTAAATGAGACGCTAGACCTGCTGGTTACAAACCCGGCGGGAACCTATGTCGACGGAACATTGGGGCGCGGCGGACATGCCATAGAGATTTTAAAGCGGCTGTCACCGGAAGGCCGGTTGATCGGACTCGATCGCGATGCCGAGGCCATTGAACAGACCGCGGAAACACTGAAGGCGTTTGGAGAACAGGCCCAGCGAATCCATGGAAACTTTGCGGATATGAAAGAGCTTTGCGAACAAATCGGCGTGAGCAAGGTGGACGGGGTGCTCCTCGACCTCGGCGTCAGCTCTCCGCAGCTCGATGTGGCCGAACGCGGGTTCAGCTTTAACAAAGACGGTCCGCTCGATATGCGGATGGACCAAACACAGGGGCGCTCAGCCGCCGACTGGGTGAATGAAGAAGATGCAGAAACGCTGGCCAATGTGATTTACCAATATGGCGAAGAGCGCAAATCGCGCCGGATTGCCCGCGCGATTGTCGAAGCCCGAGAAGCCGGGCGGATCGAGCGGACGCTGGAGTTCGCCGAGATTGTGGGAAAAGCCGCAGGAGGACGCCGCGGACCGCCGCATCCGGCAACGAGAACCTTTCAGGCCCTGCGGATGGCGGTGAATGCCGAGTTGGAGAGTTTGGAAACCGGACTTGAATCGGGGCTTTCGATGCTACGTGAAGGGGGTCACATGACGGTGATTACGTTCCATAGCTTGGAAGACCGGATCGTAAAAAATTGCTTTAAGCGCCACACGGTGAAGCGCGAGTCGCTTCAGCAGGGTGGCGAAAAAATTAGTTTTGAAGAACCGGCGGTGCGGCTGATCAATCGAAAGCCGCTGACCGCCACGAAAGATGAATGTTCGGATAATCCGCGCGCGCGCTCCGCCAAACTGCGTGCGGTCGAAAGGGAGAAAATAGCATGAAAAAGAAACAGAGAAAAAAGAGTCGGAAAGCAGAGGTTCGGATTCCATTTCCTATGTTGCTCGCCAACATTCTGGTTTTTGTTGCTGTTTTTGGACTGAGCTATGTTTGGCTCTGTGCGCAATGCGATACGCTGGGCCGGGACATTAAGCGACTCGAAACCGCTCATCGTGCTGCCAAAACCCAGGTGATCGGCGAACAGGATCGCTGGTCGAATCTGTTGGCACCCGCCAACTTCGCGCGGGCATTGAAGCATCATCATTTGGCGATGACACTTCCCGATGAGCGTCGAATTATTCGCGTGCGCCGTAGCGGAATTTCTTCAGCCATAACGCTGGCCTATAACAGCCGTGGAAGAGTGGAGTAATGGAAGGATGGGATAGAGGAAGAATGGAGTATCGTTTTTCCAATATTTCAGCATTCCTATATTCCAATCTCCTTTGTTTTCGGATGTGCACATGAACGATAAAGGTAGAACACTCATTGTCGCCTTGGTGATTTCCGCCGTCTTTACGGGGCTGGGCATTCGCCTGGCCTTTTTGCATTTAAAGCCCGCGGCAAGCACCTTGTCGCGAATCGAAACCGGTCGGCACTTGGAGGTGGAGACCCGCGGCCCGCGCGGACGAATTCTCGATCGGAACGGCAATATTCTGGCCGTGGATATTTCGGCTCGGCATATATGCGCCGACCCCAAATTCATTATGGAGTATGGCGACATTCAAAAAGTCTGCGCGGCTCTCACTGCCCATCTCCCGCTTCGTCGGGATGAGGTCTGGAAACTTCTCGATCAACCGACACGTCAGTATGTGCGCATCAAAAAATTTATGCGGGAGAAAGCCGTTGAGCCGCTTCAGGCCCTGCGACTTAAAGGCCTTATTTTTGAAGAGGTGCCCATTCGCAACTATCCCAAAGGAGTGCTCGGGGCCCATCTGATTGGGTTCGCAAATCACGATGGCGTCGGGAGCGCTGGGATTGAGCAGGAGGTGAACTCAACTCTTCAGGGAAGCGCCGGCCTGCGCATTAGCCAGAAGGACGGCCGCCGCCGCGAGATTTATAGTCGTCGAACCGTCGATATTGAGCCGGAGCCCGGGGCGGATGTTTATCTAACGATTGATCAGCACGTACAATATTTTGCTGAAAAAGCACTGGATGATCTGGTTGAAAAATACGAACCCAAAGGGGCGTGGGCCATTGTGCAAAACGTGCGCACCGGTGAAATTCTCGCGATGGCCTCGTGGCCGACTTTTGATCCGAATCGTTTTGGGTCGGCACCCGCCGAATGGATACGCAACCGGGCCATTGGCTATACCTATGAGCCGGGTTCCGTCATGAAGGCAATGGTGATCGCTTCTGCATTGGATGCCGGGATTGTGGGTCCACAAGACGTTTTTGATTGTGAAAACGGACGGTGGATGTACGGCGGGAAGGCGCTCCACGACTCGCACGGCGAGGGTCGGCTTACGGTCGCTGATATTTTGAAAAAATCGAGTAATATCGGTGCGGCCAAGATCGCGCTGAAAATGGGGAATGAAAAACTCTACCAAGGCCTGCGGGACTTTGGGTTTGGAGCGCGGACCGGGCTGGACCTTCCCGGCGAGGAAGGCGGAATCCTATGGAACCCGAAACGCTGGTCGAAAATCAGTGCCACCCGTCTCGCGATGGGGCACGAAATTAATGTGACCTCGATGCAAATGGTTTCTGCGCTCAGTGCCATTGCCAACGATGGAGTTCGCATGCGTCCGCGCCTCATTCAACGAGTGGTGGGTGCAGACGGGGAAACCATCGTTGAGTCGCTTCCCGAAGAAATTGGACGGCCCATTCGCCCTGAAACGGCGATGGAGATGCGCCGCCTGCTCGCGCGCGTCACCCAGCCCGGGGGAACCGGAACCAAGGCGGCATTGCAGGGATATTTGGTGGCGGGGAAAACCGGCACGGCCCAGAAAGTGAACCTGGAAGAGGGCGGCTATTATAAAAACAAATACATTGCCTCCTTCGCCGGGTTCCTGCCCGTCGAAAATCCGGCCATCAGCATCATGGTCGTCGCCGACGATCCGCAGGGCGCTCACTACGGTGGAACGGTTTGTGCGCCGGCCTTCAAAACCATTGCCGATCAGACCGTTCGCTATCTCCGAATTTCACCGCAGGGGTTCCCCCCCGAATATGTAAGCGGACTTGAATACAACCCCCTTAAAGAAGAGAGTGCACAGGAAAATTATGCAGAGTGATGAACATAGAATAACGCTTGAGGCGCTGTTGTCCGGCATCGATACTGTCGAGGTTGTCGGAGATCTCTCCTGCGAAATAAGTGCCGTTGAGTACGACTCTCGGCGGGTCATCCCCGGCGCACTTTTCGTGGCTTTGCCCGGCGAACATGTGGACGGGGCGGTTTACATCGAAGAAGCCGCGCAACGCGGTGCGGTCGCGGTGGTCACGCAGGAGTCCTGTATGCTGGGCGGCAGTTTTCCGTGCGTACAGGTTTCCAATGCCCGGCTTACCCTTGCGCAGCTCGCTACCGCATTTCACGACCATCCGGCTCGGAAACTCTCTGCGGTGGGAATCACCGGAACCAACGGGAAAACCACGGTCAGTTTCATGTTGCGCGAAATTTTTCATGCCGCAGGCAAACGGCCGGGTCTGATTGGAACCGTGCGCTATGAAATTGGGGATCGCGTATTACCGGCGGCCCGAACAACCCCGGAGTCCCCCGATGTTCAGAGCATGCTGGCTCAAATGCAGCGGTCGGGTTGCGACAGCGTCATCATGGAAGTTTCTTCGCATGCGCTCGATCAGTATCGTGTTGCGGGGATCGAATTCGATGCCGCCATCTTCACCAACCTCACCCAGGATCATCTCGACTATCACGGAACGCTCGAGAACTATTTCGAAGTCAAATCCCGTCTGTTTTCGCAAATTTGCGGGCAGGCGATTGTCAATCGAGACGATGCGTGGGGGCGTCGCCTGATCGATGAGTGTTGCCGGGAAACCCCGTGCCTGTGTTACGGATTCCACGAAGACTCAGCCGTGCGCGGGTTCGATGCGCAAACCGATGCAAACGGTTCGCGGATGCGCGTTGAAAGCCCGTGGGGCGAGGTTGAGATTTCTCTCCAACTCATCGGGCGCTATAACTTGAGCAACGCACTCGCCGCCTTCGCCGCCGCCGCCTCGCTCGGCGTGCCGGTCGATGTCATCGCCCGTGCACTGAGCAGCATGGAGAACGTCCCCGGCCGGCTCGAAGCCATTCCGGGACGAAAAGGAAAGCGCGTCTATGTGGATTATGCCCACACCGACGATGCGCTTCGCAATGTGCTTGAAGCGTTGCGCGAAATTACGCAGGGCAAGCTCGTTGTTGTTTTTGGCTGTGGTGGAAATCGCGACCGGGGCAAACGCCAGCTGATGGGAGAAGTCGCCTCGAAACTGGCCGACTATGCCATCATCACCAACGACAACCCGCGCACCGAAATTCCGGAAAAAATCGCCGCCGACATCGCGGGCGGGTTTGATTCCGATCGGAAATATGAAGTGGTGCTGGATCGCCGCGCCGCCATCACCCGCGGCATTGAACTGGTCGGAAAAAAAGATGTTCTTCTCGTTGCGGGCAAAGGCCACGAAACCACTCAGGAGTTCGATGGAGCCATCGTTCCGTTTGACGACCGCGAAACCGTTCGGGAGGCTTTTTAGGAATGTTGAATATTGAACAAGGAATGTTGAATGCCGAAGGAGCATTCACTTTCGGCGAACTCGCCGCGTGGACTTCCAAACCTTGGAAGATCATAGAGGGCGCAAGTTCAACCTGCTTCCAATCCTTGGAAAAATATAAAGGGTGCAGGCTCAGCCTGCTTCCGATTCTTGGAATTTCTCATGACACCCGTACGTTGAAAAAGGGCGATGTGTATATCGCCATCAAAGGGGCAAACCACGATGGGCACGATTTTGTCGAACAGGCGGTTGAAAAGGGCGCGGCGGGCCTCATCGTGGAACGAGAGTTTCCACGCATTGGAAAACCGCAGCTGATTGTGCCCGATACGATGGTGGCACTTTGGCAGATGGCCGCCGGTGCGCGTTCGACCTGGACGGGAACCGTCATCGGCATTACCGGTAGCGTGGGAAAAACCACGGTGAAAGAGCTGATTGCCTCGGTCCTCGCACAAAAGGGAAGCGTTTCCAAAACCCTTGGCAACTGGAACAACGATATTGGGCTTCCTCTCAGCATGCTGGCCGCCGACCGAACCGCCGACTATTTTGTTTTCGAACTGGGAATGAATCATCCCGGCGAGATCGACCCGCTCGCCGGACTGCTCAAGCCGGACTGGGCGCTGATTACAAATGTTGGCAAAGCACACACTGAGTTTTTCCAAACCTTGGAACCGGCTCGAAGGGTCGAGGCTCTTCGAGCTGAGCCGGGGCTTGCTGAAAACTTCCAAACATTGGAAAGAATTGCCGAAGAGAAGTCCGCAATTTTAAATCACGCTTCGAATGCGGTTCTTGATGAGGACTCGGAATGGTTCGAGCGGCTGAAATCGGGGTTTTCCGGCCCAGTGGTCACGCTGACTGAAGAGCCGTTTTCCGCTCCGCAACCCGGCGCGCATATGGTTCAAAACACACGTTTTGCCGCGACGTTCGGGATGGAGCTGGGGCTTTCGTCCAAAGAGATTCAAAACGGACTGGATGCCTTCCAAGCGATTTCAATGCGCTGGGAAGAGAGCGAAAAAGGGGGCGTAGTTTTCATCAACGATGCCTACAACGCCAACCCGCTTTCGATGCGTGCGGCCATCTCCACCCTTGCGGAGATTCAGTGTGAGGGTCGCACGTTTTTGGTGCTCGGCGGCATGCGCGAACTGGGGGCCGAAAGCGAGGCCGAGCATCGCGCGCTAGGAGCGTTCGTCGATGCTCTGAAATTTGACGGGGTCATCACCGTGGGCGAGCTCGGCTCGAAAATTATTTGTAATGGCATCACCGGAATTGAAAAATCAGTGGCCGTCGATATTTTACGTGAACATTTGCGTTCCGGTGATAGGGTGCTTTTCAAAGCCTCGCGCGGCGAGCGGATCGAAACGATCCTAGAAGAGTTGAAAGAAAATTTGCCGTAAAAGAATACAAAGAGGGGAATATGACAAAATCATTTATCGACAAAATTATGAGACTCCCGGAGATTGTAGCTCTTGCGCTAGGAAATGATTTTATCAAAGTCTCATTCTTCCATCATTCCACGGTTCCACCATTCCAATAATCCAAGGCTTTTCTATGTTGTACTGGCTTCATGAATTGAGTGATGTTTTTTCCCCCTTGCGGATGTTTCGCTACATCACCTTCCGCACCGTGATGGCCGCCGGAACCGCCTTTGTTTTCAGTCTCATCCTAGGCCCGTGGTTGATCGAAAAGTTGCGCTCGGTCAATTTTGGGGAGCAATGCGAGGACGAGCGCGTTGCCGTGCTCGACCGCTCCGCCAAAGTGGGCACGCCGACGATGGGCGGTCTATTGATCCTTTTTACAACCGTTGCGGCCACGGTTCTTTGGGCGATTCCCGCTAATTTTTATGTTCTATGCGCCGTGACCACATTCGCCTTCATGGGACTGCTCGGCTTTATTGATGACTATCTGAAAATTCATCGGGCAAAGGGTCTTTCTCCTCGGGTCAAATTGCTGGGGCAGGGTCTCTGGACGGCGCTTCTTCTATTTGCACTTTGCTCCAACGAGGAAACCTGTCTGCGCACGCAGCAACTAATGGTTCCATTCTTTAAAGATCCGGTAATCGCCTCCATGGGAATTATCGGGACGCTCGTTTTTTTGGTGCTCGTTCTGGTCGGGGCGTCCAACGCCGTGAATCTGACCGATGGGCTCGACGGGCTGGCGATTGGCTGTTCCAATTCAGCGATTGCGGCGTATTTGGCAATGGCTTATGTGGCGGGACATTTTGCCTTCGCAGAGTATTTGCAGGTTCCGTTTGTGAAGGGAGCCGGGGAGCTGTCCATCTTTTGCGGTGCGCTGCTCGGTGCGGGTCTCGGTTTTCTTTGGTTTAATTGCCATCCGGCGCGTGTGTTTATGGGCGACACCGGAAGCCTCGCCATTGGCGGCGGCATCGCTACGGTCGCCATTCTGATTAAACAGGAGCTGGTTCTCATCATTGTCGGCGGCGTATTTGTGATGGAGGCCATCAGCGTTCTTCTTCAGCAAAGCTGGTTTAAATACACTCGTAAAAAGTATGGTGCGGGCCGACGAATTTTCCGGTGCGCACCCTTGCATCATCACTTTGAATATTTGGCCAAAGAGCAGGGGAAATCGGTCGATGCCTACGAAAATCGAATCACGGTTCGCTTTTGGATTTTGGCCATCATCTTCGCGCTCATCGGCGTCGCCACCCTGAAAATCCGCTAATGCATAAATATACGAAAGCTTTAGTTTTAGGGTGTGGGCGTAGCGGGATGGCCGCCGAGGCATTGCTCCGCACGGAGGGCACAGAAGCTCTTGTGCTGGATGAATCAACCTGCGACTTTTCAAGTTTCAAATCTCAAGTTTCAAGTTTTCAACCGCCCGTGGCGGTTATTAGCCCCGGGTTTTCGCTGGAGCATCCGTGGGTGAAAGACCTGATGGCTCGCGGCATCCCGCTCCTTTCGGAATTGGAGCTCGGATGGTCGCGCCGGCATTGTCCCGTGATCGCCGTCACCGGTTCCAATGGAAAAAGCACAGTCGTCAAATGGATTGCGGACGCCCTTGCGCATGTCGGGAAAATAGCTGTTCCCTGCGGGAATTACGGCCTGCCGGTTTCTGCGGCGGTCAGGATGCACGAGGTGCCCGATTGGCTGGTCATCGAAGTCAGTTCGTTTCAACTGGAAACCATGGAGCAGTTCCATCCCGATATCGGAGTGCTTCTCAATGTGCTTCCCAACCATCTCGACCGCCACGGCGATATGGAAACCTATCGGGCGCTCAAACTACGGCTCTTCGAGTGTATGCAGCAGACCGGCACTGCCATCCTTCCATTCAATTTTACCGCCGATGGCGGCATAAATTTCCAAGCATTGGAACCGGCTGAGCCGGGGCTTGCTGCAAACTTCCAAGCCTTGGAAAAATGCGGTGAAAAAGTTCCAGACCTTGGAAATCAAATGAGTCGTTCAATTCCAGCAGGATCACCGAGGTCTCGGACCTCGGCTACAGAATATTGTAGGGCGGGGGCCGAGACCCCGCCGTTCGAAAGTAAAACCTTCGGTGTGGAAGAGGGGGCAGATTATCGATTTCAGGATGGGAAAGTGGGTGAGATTGATCTGACAGGTACTTATTTTGATAACGAAGTGCTTGGGGCCGCGGCCGCAGCCGTTGCGGCGGTTGCTGATGCCTGTGGCCTGCCTGCCGGCGCACTGGAGGCCTCGGCCCGAACCTTCGAGCCGTTGCCGCATCGAATGCAAACCGTGGCGGAAATCAACGGGGTCACGTTTATAGATGATTCCAAGGCCACCAATCTGGCGGGGATGTGCGCGGCGCTTCGGATGGTTTTGGGGCCGATTCATTTGATTGCGGGCGGGCGGGCCAAAGAGACGAATTTGAGTTTTGCGAAAGATTTACTGGCGCAGCACGTTTCTCGCCTATATCTTATCGGGGAAGCATCTGAAGCGATGCACGCGGCATGGGGGAATTCTGTTGAGTGTCTTCCCTGCGAAACACTGGAAGCAGCTGTTTCCGCCGCATCGGAGAGTGCAAGAGCGGGCGATACCGTGTTGCTCTCTCCCGCGTGTACCAGCTTCGATCAGTTTCGAAGTTTTAGTGAGCGCGGCGAGGTTTTTGCCCGTGAACTGGGTCGCCTGAAGAGCGAGTGTGCCGAGGGGATAGAATAGAAGGAAGAGAGGACTCACCATGAAATCAAAAATGTTTCGTTTGGCTCTACAGTTGATTGTACTAGCCGGTTTTTTACTGACACAGGGATGCGCTACTGGGCAATGCCCCGTCGACTGGCTGAATTGGCCTTATAACACTCCGAATGATGAAGCCTTCATCCTTCCGATGGACGATTACACGATCGATTCGACTGATTCGATTCTCCTTCCTCCTGATATCTATACCTCGGAATCCTACGTGGCTCCGGTGGTTTCTGATGTTCCCGGTCAGGTGTACGTGGTCCAGAAGGGTGACACCCTTTCCGCGATTGCCTCCATGTATGGCACCTCTTGGAAAAAGCTCGCTGAATACAACAACCTGGCTAATCCCAACAAATTGGTTGTGGGTCAGGAAATTCTCATTCAGGGAACTCTCTCCGCCACGTCGGCTCCGGTGAGTCGTCCGGCCTCTCAGACGACTTCTGTTCGGACGAGCAGTGCGCCCATCGCGCAGGGCACATCATACGTCATTCAAAAAGGCGACACCCTTTCCGGCATTGCCAAGCGCGCGGGCTTGACCGTCAACGAGGTCAAAGCCGCCAATGCGCTCGCCAGCAACCGGATTATTGCTGGCAAAAGCCTTAGAATTCCGAAAAAAGGCGACGTCAGTGTGACGGTTCTTTCTGAACCCGCTCCTGAGCCTGTGACGATCAACGTGGAAACGATGGCGGCCCCAGAGTTGGCTCCGATTGCTGAACTCGCCCCGCTGGCACCTGCCTCTTCCGCCCCGGTTTATGAACACGTGCTTTATCCCGGCGAAAGCCTTGAGGATGTCGCCCGTCAGTTTGGAAGCTCGCAGGAAGAAATCATGCTTCTCAACGGCATCACCGATCCCACGCTTGTGAAACCCGGCACCAAATTGCTGATTCCGATCTCGGAATAAGAAGACGGTTTGGAATCGCAAAAGAGCGCCTCTTCATGGGGCGCTTTTTGTTTGATTTCGACGTTCGATTACCTCTTTTTGACCTTCGACCTTTGACCTCCGACCCGACTATAGTCTTCTCATGCAACGCCGAACCATCATCATGCTGATTGCCGCCGTTCTAATTCTGATGACGGTTGGCGTTATTATGATGTTTAGTGCCAGTTTGGTGCGCGGGCAGAGTTCGTATGGAACCACCGAATATTTTCTATTCCGCCAGCTGATTTGGCTCACACTTTCGCTGATGGCTGCGATCTTTTGTGCCCGGATCGACCTCGCTTTTCTGCGCAAAGTCGCGCTGCCCGTGGCGGCAATCTGCGTGATTTCCCTCATCCTTGTTCGCATCCCTGGGATCGGCCACGAAATCAATGGTAGCTGGCGCTGGCTCCGTCTCGGGCCGCTCACCATTCAGCCCTCCGAATTTTCAAAAATTGGAGTCATCCTGGCTGCCGCCTGGTGGATTTCTCGCCGCCGTCGCTATATGAAAACCCTTCAGCGCGGCAGTTTGGTTCCGATTCTGGGGCTGGGGCTTTTTGCGGGATTGCTGATGGTGGAACCCGATTTTGGAACCACGATGCTCATCGGGATGGTCGTTCTCACACTGCTCTATATTGGGGGGGCTCGTCCGGCTCATCTGATCAGTTTCACTGCTGCCGGAGCCGGAGCTTTTGGCCTGCTCCTCCTGTTCAACGCCAACCGCATGCGCCGTATCGTTGCGTTTCTCGATCCTGAAAAATATTCACAGGCCGAAGCCTGGCAGTTGGTCAATGCACTCAATGCCTTCGCATCGGGCGGGCGGTGGGGCACCGGCCTCGGCAACAGCATTCAAAAACAGTTCTATCTTCCGGAAGCCCATACCGACTTTATTTTCCCCATTATCGGCGAAGAGCTTGGGTTAGTTGCCACCTTTTCCGTACTATTGCTTTTTGTTGTTATCTTTATCTGTGGGCTTCGAATTGCCGACCGTGCACACGACGATTTTGGCCGCTTCACCGCCTTGGGTATCACCCTAATGATTACGCTGCAGGCATTGATTAATCTGGCGGTCGTCACCGGCTCCGTGCCGACTAAAGGGCTCGCGCTTCCCTTTATCAGCTACGGCGGATCGAGTCTGCTCGCTTGCTCCGCCATGATCGGGTTTCTCGTTAACGTTGCCCATACGGCCCGCAGTCCCAAATCAAAGAAAAAGACCGCACTCTTTAAGGACAAGAAAAGGAAAGCGTAGTCTTTTTTGGAGGCGGCGGGAACTGAAAGGCCACGCCTCTTTTAAAAGCGGTGTCGCCCGTTGGTTGCCACCGCACTCCAGAGTTATTGCAACTCTGGCTTACACAGCTCGTAGAACTTGCAGTGTTTACAGGAGGTGGGATCGGCGGCCAGTTCCCACTCGTTTTTCGGAAGCGGACCATTCTTCTCGCGATCAAAGTCCACGAGGTATTCGCTCATTTCGCCAACCGACTTCCCAATTTGATCTTTCTTCTCGTCGAACTCTTCGGTCGTCAGTTGGAAGGGAAGCACCTGACCCTCGTTGAGATATTCCACGTAGAGAAAAATATCTTTGATCGGCACCTTATACTTCACTTCAGCCCAGAGCGCGTAGCCCGCCAACTGATCGCGGTGCGATTCCTTAATCTTCCCCGCCTTCCAGTCGTGAATATGCATTTGGTTGCCGATGCGGTAGGCATAGTCCGGAATCACATACATTTTGATGTTATTCCAGCTGATGTTCTCTGGGTCGCCGCCCATATCCGGCGTATGAATATTCATCTCCTGCTCGCGAGGAATGTTTCCAACCCTTGGAAGAACCTTCTCGATAAAATTCTGCGTGCAGTTCATCACCTGCTCTTTGATCGCGCCGATCGCCTCCTTTTCGTCGGTCATCGTTCCGTAATAGTGGCCATGCAGGCAGCAGAACTTCTTTGGGTTCTGCTTCCACGCCAGATCGCGCGATTCTTTCCAGCAACGGATCAAAAAGGGGCGGGCGACCGCTTCATAGGCTTCCTCCGCCGTCATGGGGTTTCCTGCCTGATGCTGGCGCAATACCCGCATGATCGTGTCTTCGGCCGCCACGCCCATCAGGCCCCAGCGGTTCGTCATCTTATTCAGGCGGTAGGCCTGTTTGGTGACATCATCCGCGCCGCGCTCCCAGCCGCCCCACATGCCGTACTTGCTCCAGTAGCGCCGGCGCCGGCATTCATCGAAATCGGCTGCCGCGCTGAACGACCATGAAAACGTGTTTTTTAGAGTACCCATATCGGAGAATTTAAACGCAAAGGCGCAAAGAAGCAAAGCGGAAGAGAATCTGAGTGTATCCGACGGAAAACGTCACGATCGTGACGTTTTCCATCGTTTGGGTTGTTCGGGAAATAGGGCTAAGCCAGTTCGTCGACGGCGAGATGCCAGTCGAGATCTTCAATCACACTCAGTTCCACGATGTTGTCAGCCTTCTTCAGTAGCTCCTGACATTCCTTGCTCAGGTTGAGCAGGTGCAGGAATTTCTCCTGATCGGCGTACCGTTCGGTGATGTTGTTAATGGCCTCGATGCCAGAGTGGTCGTAGACGCGTGCGTTTTCAAAGTCGATCACCACATCTTTAGGATCGTTGGTCGGGTCGAACAGATCCTTGAACGACTGGGCGGAACCGAAAAAGAGAGCGCTTTCAAGATGGTAGATTTTGGTGCCGTGTTGATCGGTCTTGATGTTGGCTTGGATTTTCTTGCCGTGCTGCCAAGCGAAGGCTAGCGCGGAAACGATGATGCCGACGAGTACGGCAACCGCGAGGTCTTGCAGTACGGTGACGACAGACACCAGAATGATAATAAAGGCATCCATTTTCGGGACGCTCGGTAGCACGCGGAAGCTCGACCATTCAAAGGTACCGATCACCACCATAAACATCACTCCGACCAACGCGGCCAGCGGGATGATTTCAACCAGCGGCGCGGCGACCAGAAGAATGGCCAGCAGAAAGAGCGCTGCGGCAATACCGGATAAACGGCCGCGGCCTCCGCCGCGGATATTGATCATCGACTGACCAATCATTGCGCAACCGCCCATGCCGCCGAAGAAGCCGTTGATCAGATTGGCAAAGCCCTGGCCGACACACTCTTTGTTCCCGCGGCCGCGGGTTTCGGTGATTTCGTCCACCAGCGTGAGGGTCATCAGCGATTCAATCAGACCCACCGCGGCCGCCAGAGCCGAGTAGGGGAGAATCATCTTAATAGTTGCCCAGGTAAACGGAAACTGAGGAAGTCCAAAGGTTGGAAACCCAGCGGCAATGGTTTCTTTGGTGGGATCCATGCCCTGCACAAAATCGAGCACGTTGCGGGATTCGTGAATGCCGAATTTTTGTAACAGCAGAGAAATTACGGTGACGGTGACAATCGCCATGAGGGTGGCGGGGACGGCTTTGGTTAGCTTCGGCAGGAAGGAGCTGATTGCCATCGTCAGGGCGATCATGCTTCCCATAATGATCAGGTCAACCATCGGCAGTAGATGAGCGTGTTCCCCATGGCCGACATAGAACATTTCAAACTGGGACTTGAAGATAATGATCGCCAGACCGTTTACAAATCCGAGCATAACGGGATGCGGCACCAACCGGATAAATTTACCCAGTTTGCAAATACCGAAGATCACTTGCATGATCCCCATTAGAATCACTGCGGCAAAAAGATAGCCCTCTTTGGTTACACCTTCTGGAAGAAGGCCGGGTTGAGCCAGTTCAATCATCAGCGGAGCAAAAATGACGGCTACCGCGCCGGTCGCACCGGAAATCATACCGGGACGCCCACCGAAAATCGCAGTAATCAGGCCCATCATAAAGGCCGCGTAGAGGCCGATGACGGGGTCCACTTTGGCAACAAACGAAAAGGCGACCGCTTCTGGAACCAGAGCCAGGGCGACGGTTAGGCCGGAGAGAATATCGTTCTTAATATTCCGGGGGCGTTCGATATTCAGCTTGAACAGTTTATTCGTTTTCGTCATGGGTTTCCTTTCAAAATCAAAAAGGAAGGGGCCGGCGGTGATGGCCAGTCCCTTCAATAAGCGAGGGATTTTCCCAGTTTCAAATCAGATCGCAACCCCTAAAGGGTGATTTCTTTTGTCAGCCCTTTGGAGGATTCAAAGGAAATTGTTTGGTCGGCGAATTTGAGTTCGACACGGTCGGGCTGGACGGTGAGTTCGATTTTATCGTTCGGGTGGCGTTTTTTCCCGCCGTCGCTCTTTGAGCTATGGCGGGCAAGCCAAACATTGGAAAGCAGGATGGCTTTTTCAAGGCCGTCGCCGGTTTGGAAGTTCCAGACTTCGTCGGGTTGGGCGAGGCGCGGGCCGTCGTAGATGGAGTCGGATCCGAGAGCGGCTCGCTCGGAGAGACTCGCCCCACCATTTGGCTCGGAATCTTCAGGTAGGGCGACGCCGCCGGCGGAGCCGAGTTCTGGGGGGTGGGTCAGCAGTTCAATCAGTTCGTCGTCGCTGAGGTCTTGGGTGGCTTCAATGCAGACGGGATTTCGCTCTAAACAGGCTTTGAGGTAGGGCGCCCAGTCGCAGCGGGTCATGTCGCGCGCTGCATAGAAGGCCAGATCTGCCGCCGGGTTCTCGTCACGAATCGATTCAAGGGTTTCGATAATTTCATCCCGACTCATGTCCGGGGTGAGCTCAACCTTTTTCCAGCCGGTAGTGCCGGCACCCTTGTTTTTCTTTTTTAGATCAGGGAATTCGGGTTCAAGGTGAACGAAGCTGGCGAGCGCGCAGAGCATTTCGTTTTTCTGTTCGCTGGTGCATGCGAGTTTTTTTCCAAGCTCGGCCATGCTGTCGGCATCAAAATGGCGAATGGGATTATTTTTGAAGAATTCTTCGAGCTGGGGCATGCAGATGCGGTTGGGCAGGGGGTCGCAGTAGAATTCTTCGGTATCGATGTCTTCGAGCAGTTTATCGCGGGTGTTGTCGCTGACTTTATAGGGCGCGGCGTGTTCGTAGGCATAGGCGCGCTCGGCGGCAATCCACCGTTTTTTCCCGTGATAGTCGTGGCAGATCTGGAAGCATTTCTGGAAGTTGGAGTGCTGACGCAAGAAGTTGGCTAGAATTTCGAAGGTGATGGGGGTGGAGAGGTAGTCACCGACTTTCTCTTTGAACCGATCGTATTCGGCGGGGTCCATGGTGCTCTCGGGATAGACGCTATGGACGTAGCCGGAGTTGTTGAAGACCATGGTGATCTGTTCGTTGCGGAGTGCACGCTGCGCTTTGTCGGTGAGTTCCGTGCCGTTGAACCACATGTTCTTGGTGACGATTCGCCGGTTGTTGGTGAGAAAGCCCTTGCCGCTGGCGATGAAGTTTTGAGAGTGGAGCGGGGTGGCCATCAGGAAGATGTCTTTGAGCGGAATATCGCAGATGATGAAGAGCGCGGCGGCGTAGAGGGTGGAGAGCGAAACGCATTCGCCCGCGCCGACCCGGTATTCATCGCGGCGCGAGAAGGCGTCCATCGCTTCGATGGTCTCCGTTTTCCAATAGGGGATCACTGTGTCATCGTATTTTTCGAGCCCGAAGTGGCGGCGGATATCGAGGGAGAAATAGTGTTTGTCGCCCTGATATCCAAAGAGGGCGTTGCTACCGCTGATCGTTTCCGCATCCATGAACGGGGAAAAGCGGTCGAGCTCGGTTTGCTGGTCGGTCAGGCCCCACGTGTCGAGGTCGAGGTTGAACTCGTAGTGATCAATGATGTACTGCTTGAGCCGATTGATTTTTTTCGACGGCGACATGCTGTCGATCTTGGCAAACCACGGGTCGTCGAGCCACGCCCAGACGCGCGGGCTCATGATGTTGGCGAGGAAGAGGGCGTAGAGCAGTTCGGGAAAGACAAAGATCTCCATGTCCGACAGCGTGATTGCCGATGAGTATTTTTCTAACTCTTCAGTTTTAATAGATTTTGTATTCATGGTCCCCTGAGTGGTTTTTACTTTTCCAAACCTCGGAAAGCGTATACTAATTACCTTCTAAATCAAAAGGTATCACAATGTCCGAAAAAACAACGGCTCCCAAAGAATCCACCCGATCCGACGAGGACATCCTCCTAGATCTGAACTTTGTGCCCCAGTGGGCCAAAAAAGAACCGGCGGCAAATCATTATGCCGCCGACAACCGTTCGGAACGTCGTCCGTCTCGCGATCATCGCGGCGGCCCGCCGCGTTCCGGAGAGAGGCGCCCCTCCCGTGACTCGAGAGCCCCTCATGGCGCTCGTCCGCCGCAGGGTCGATCGGAGGATCGACGAGGCCCGCAGGGAGATCGTGCGCCGTTCCGGGGGAACCGCTCCGATGAACCGCGCAGAGAGTACGCACCGCGCCCGCAGCAGATGGAGCTGCCGGTGGGCATCAAATTTTTACCGGAACAAAAACGTCTCGCCTCATTGGTTCGGCAGGTTCACCACTCGAAGCGCGCGTATCCACTGATGGATTTGGCGCATATTTTCCTGGCGGACCCGCGCGGGCATATGGTGAAGCTCGAGGTGAACCCGGATGTCGAAAACTTCAAACTCTATCAGGGCAAGCGTTCCAAAATGGTCGCGACCGATCGCGAGGTTCTCTTGCGCCAGATTGTAGAGAGTCATCTCGAGGATTTCTTTGTGAAAGAAGAGTCGGATGTTGAGCCGCCGAAGGGAGTTTTTCCAATGATTGGAAAAATTGATAACATCCTGATCGGCCCGACGAATCATCACAGCTACGCCGGACGGCTAACAGAGATTCATCGCTCTCATTATTCGGGCATGCCGTTTGATCGCTTCAAGCAGCGGGTTGTCTCGGTTCGTGATGAGGAGCTGGTGGAGAAGTGGAAAGAAGAAGCGTCTCACAAAACGATCTATCGGCTGATCGATGAGCCGGAAGGGAAAGAGTTTTCACTGGTTCAGGCCGAAGACCATGTCCGCAACAACATTGTCGATGCAGAAATTGAAGAAGTGACCCGCGCGGTGCTTCCATCGACACTGGCTCGCAAGATCACGGACTACAACCTGATTCGCATGGTGCGTGAGGCGTGGCAGCAGGAGAGCCGTTTCCCGATGTCGCTCTCGTTTGCACTGCGCGCCGCCTTCCGGCATCTGCATCTAGAGACGTTTAAGGCGGGTAAAAACATCAACTTCATCACGAGTGTAAAACCCTGTCCGATTGCGCCGGAAAAAGCCGTCGAAAATATCCGCCACATTCTTGAGTTTTTGGCTGATCATCCCGGGTCCACCCGCCAGCAATTGGTGGAAGGGTTGCTGGATGGAAAAACGGATGATGCGGAAAAGGTTCACGAAATCCAGAAGCCGATTCTTTGGCTGGTGGATCGCGGCCATTTGATTGAGTTCTTCAACGGAACACTCTCCGTGCCGTCGCACCGGAAAAATAAGCGCCGCAGATAAACTTTCTGGAGTGCGGCGGCAAGCGTAGCGCGACGCCGCTTTCAAAACTCATCGTGAACATTGATTCTGTCGATTTTAAAACGGGCCAGTGTGTTGACGAAGGATCGCGAAGCCTGTTTTTCCAGCCAACCTTGTGAACACCACTCGTATGCGGCGGCATCATCTATAATACCGTGGTGAGTCGGGTTTTGATGAATGTAGCGAAGCCGACAGAAGAAAGAGGTTTGGTGAGTGATGTGAGAATCCCAGTAGTTGTGCCAGACCTTGCGTCCAGGGCTGTTGTCAATTCGGTTGAGCTTTTTTGCAGTGTGCTCATGAAGCTGTGAAACCAGTATTTTTAAAGAGGCTGGGTTTTCGGGAGAACTAGCGAGAAAATGATAGTGGTTATTCATGATCGCCCATGCTTGAAGTCGCCAGTCGAACTTTTGAGCTTTCTCAAAAAGCAAATCGCGCACAAGCGCGAGTTTCTGCGGGGTATTCAGGATTGGTTCTTGCGGTAAATACCGGCGGTTATCATGTATGTGCCTCGCTCCAGCAGACGGTGCATTGGCGCATGCGGCCAGTATGAAGAGGCTTCGCTCATGCAGAAACGTTAGCAGGTTCTGGTATGCGGACGCAAGTCGTAGGTGCGAGGCGGCTCGGTGTCGGAAAGCGGTGTCGCGCTACGCTTGCCACCGCACTCCAGAATATTCGCTTACAGCTTCGTGTCTTCCGCGGCGACGTGCTGTTTGCGGCGCATCAGCGGATAGAAGACCAGTCGTGGGAACAGGAAGAGGACGATCGTTCCGATCATCAGATTGAACCCTTTTGGGCTACTGAGCGCTGGGGTAAAGATTCGAAGAATCAGCCCGCAGAGTGTGAGGCCGAAGATCATCCACCCATCCAGTAACCAGCGCATGCGCGGCTTGGCCCATTTGGCGAATTTTTGCGGACGGTTGAAGAAGAGATCGAAAATCCAATGCTCCATCAGAGCGCCTTGTTCCCCAAAAACGGGAATGATGTGCACCATCTGGGTGGCCCAGCGGCTCGCCATGAAGCGGGCGAGGTTCGGGTAGGTCGTGGTCATCTGAAGCGGGAAGGCGAGGTAGCCGATGTATTTCAAAAAGGAGACCGGTGCGGCGATGATGTAGTCGCGCAGGTTGCGCTCTTTGATCATCAGATAGACCACGAAGCCTCCTCGACAGATGGAGCCGGGAGAGATCGGAATCACCTGAAATACTGCGACCGTCAGGCCGAATGCCCCGATGGCTTCGCCCCATGAATGGTTGTGAGCGAGAAGCCAGAGTGCCCAGATGGCCCCAACGAGTACGCTGACGATCTGCGTGACCGGCACGGTGGCGAAGTGGACGCCGAGGCATTTGAGGTAGCGGACGATGAACGGGTCTTTGACAACCCCTTCGAGTTCGGCGCGCTCTTCGGGGGTGAGCATGCCGTCTTTTTCGCCGAGCGCGATTTCATTGAGGAACCACTCCTCGCGGAATTCGGGGCTGGTGATGAAACTTTTCAGGAAACGATAGCCATCGCGGATGCGATGAATCAGCCGCAAGGGACGCAGGGCAACGCGATGCAGCGGGATCGGCAGGAGTCCAATGCTAAACGCTTCTGCCAGAAAGAGCAGGGGGCGGCTCATCAAAAACAGGATGTGTTCTTCGTCCACACGGCCTGCACGATGCCATGCGATCAGTTCGTTCGCGGCGTGCGAGCGCAAGGCGGCGTTTCGATAGGTTCCGTTGGTCAGGATGCTGAAAACGTGTTCGCGGTAAGCTTTGTTCCCCCAGCGCTTGCGGATCATTTTTCCAAGGATTGGAAGAATGCCGAGGAGGTAAAAGACGGTGAAGCAGGGGGTGCAGGATTTTATTTTTTCAGCGAAGGCTTCATCGATGAGATCGGCGGCGAGATAGCCCTCAACGAGTCCGGCACGAACATCTTTCGAGAGCTCTGGATCAAAAAACAGGCGCAGCCCGTGATGGGTGATGTCGGGGAGCGATCGGCGGTACTCGCGGTCCTTCACAAAAAATTCGTCGATGGCGGGTTGCAGGTCGGCGAAGGTGTCGGCGTGCGCTTCGAAAAAGGCTTTCATTTTTTCGGTGTCGCACCGGTCGAACTGGACGAGCGTTTTGCGTTTGAAGCCGTTGAAGATCAGTTTGATATCGCCGGGGCTCATGGGAAGCCATGGGAGCAGGGCGAGGCCTGCGCGGAAGTCGATGGCGCACAGTCCGTCGCCGGGGCCGTCGACATCCGGAATATCGGTTCGCTTCATCGAGTTGGGTTGGCTCTTCATCGTCCACCACTCGTACTGACGGGCGAACTCCGGCGCACCCATTTCGTGCATCATCGAAACCATGTCGGCCATGAAGCGGCGTTTGGCAATGAATTCCGGGCTTCCGGTTTCGGTCAGGTCGACGGTTTTCCAATTTGTGCGACCCTTGAGTTCATCGTCGGCTTCGAGTTGCCACATGCGGCCTTCGATCCATTCGGTGATTTCGCCGTAGGCGTTGAGATTCGAATCCCAGAACGAGGCGTAGGCATCTTTGATGGCGGTTTCGCGTCCAAATTTGATTCGGGCGGCGCGTCGCACGAGCTTTTGCAGGATCAGACCGGAGCGGCAGGCGCCGTGGTTGACCTGCGAGCTGAAGGGGCCTTGGAAGGCGAGCCAGTAGATGGTGTTACGGAAGCGGTGCGAAAAGGTGGAGGGCGGAATGATAATTTTGATCGCGTAAAGCTTACCCGCTTCGAGACCCTCGATTTCTTCGCCGTCGGGAAGAGCAAGCTCGCTCAGGCGACAGCGGTAGACCTGGCCGGCAAATCCGCCGCCGAGAAACTTATCCACTACCAGCGTCCCGGTTCCCTCAATCGCTGGGTGCACGCCTTGCAGGTCGACCTTCAGTTCGTCGCCCACTTCATAGCGGGTGATACGATGTCCGGTTTTCAGGGCCGGATCATTGGCCTCTTTAAACAGGTTCGCGCAGAGTTCTTTGGAATAGTCGATTTTTGCCATAGGGTTTCCTGAAAAAATTGAGGCGGACTATTGCACATTTTCCAATGGTTGAAAACTTTTCAGGTCGCTTTTCCGGCTCTTCTCGGAAGTGTGTCGCGAAAGACCCGTTTCGTTGAAAGCCACAGGGGTTGCAGGCATCTATTCAAAGACGAGATTCCCAAAACGTAGGACAGGCTTCCAGCCTGTCTGCGGCAGATCAGCTTTTCATGGATAGACAGGCTGGAAGCCTGTCCTACTTTCGAAACAACGTCCAAAATCAGCTATATTGAATAAATTCACCGCAAAATATCGAACCCGACGACACACTTCCGAGAAGATCCGCTTTTCCACAGGGTTGGAAAAATCAGATGATGAAGTTCCAGTTCAGATGACACGATAGCGCTTAACATCTGGTCTCACGAAGGCTTTGGAGAGGGTGGCTATGACTTTTTTGCTTCCATCCGGCCGAAATTGAATAATCTTTCGCCCTTGTTGAGCGGTGTAGGCAATGCCGGCTTCTTTTGCGCGTTTAACGGCTTCTCTGGATGCGGCGGCCGCGCACGCTTTGAGTTCTTCGCTGTTTATTTCTCTGTCCACGTTCTGTTTAGCCTGTTTCATATGTTTATGTACCGTATGGGGTTCTGCCCCCCGAGTCCAACAGAGTTGCCAACGTATTCATCTCTGATGTTGGTTGCGACGTGGCCCACAAACTCCCAGCGCCCGCTACGCTTAAATGCTTCTGCATTCCGAGTTCGATAAGGTAGCGTTCCTGCAGGGTGCCACTGCTTAATTTGATAGACTTCTCGCACAATACCTTGGTAGACGGCCATGCCGTAAACAGCATGCTCACGTCGCTGACCAACCACCCAAATGCCGCGAGTTGCTTCGTACAGTTCCTCATCAGACATATTGCTCCGATAAAGTTTGTTGATAGTAATCAATATCGCCTTGTGACGAACAAAAACTGGCTTGGCACTTAACATTTGGATTAGTTCCATTGACCCAATGCGTCCGAATGATCTGTCATGGTGTCCAGCAACCCGATTTGTCAGATGCGGGCAACCTATAAGATCGATGGCGGAAGCCTCGACAAGATTGGCTTCACTTTCGGTGAGCCCGTATCGCAGAATGTCAATCTGTGGTTCAGTACCTGATTTTCTAATGGCTTGAATAGTTAGAGTTTTTTCGGTTTCCAGCGGGTCATCTAAATGTGAAAAAACGCGATTACCCTGTCCTTTGCCAATGTAAAACGGTTTTCCATTTCGAGGATCCGTGTAGACGTACACGTAGCATTTCAACTTTATTGCGATATCAGGCGTTATCTTCATTTTAAAACCTCTTCCTTCTTGCGGGTTTGTCGCTCCATGCCTTTGGTGGCGGTGGCGCGGGGTGCGAGATCGCTTTCCGTTGCGTTCTGCACCGTGGTTGGCTTTAGATTCCGCTTTTCGATCAGGAATTTTTCAAGGAGGCGGGCGAGACGCCCAGGCTTGAAGCCAGCGGTCGCGTGGGTTTGTTCGTAGAGCCAATTGCTCCATTCCATGAAGGCCCCGAATACAGAGGACTGGTTTTCCCACAGTAAGGGTGCGGTTTCCGAGAAGCGCCCGTTATTGACGGTGATGTCCCAGAAGCGGGCGAAGCGGCGGATGGCCTGCAGTTCGGGAAAGCTCAAGGTCGAGGTCTGGAGCACGTCGTAGGGCGGGGAGACGTGATAGACCATCTCCCATTCCTGATCGTGGCGGGCGATGGGCGCGCCGCGCAGCTTTTTGAGGATGCCGAGCTGAATCTCGTCCGGCCCGCAGGCGTGGAGGCGGTCGAAGCCTTGGGCGATGCTTTCGAGTGTTTCGCCAGGCAGTCCGGCGATCAGGTCGGCGTGCAGATGAATCGAAGGCATCGCGCTGAGGGTACGGATGTTTTGCTCGATTTTCTCCGAGTCCAGTTTGCGCTCAACGCGGGCGGCTACATCGGGGTTGAATGTTTGTACGCCGACTTCGAGTTGGAAGAAGCCGTCGGGCGCTTCTTCAAGGATCGTTTTGAGTTTTTCGGGGAGAAGCCGGGGTTCCCATTCGAGGTGGAGCATCATGCCATCGCACCGGTTTTCTAGAAAAAAGTTTAATACGGCAACGGCGTGCTCTGGGTTGATATTGAAGCTGCGGTCGATGAACTTGAAAATCCGTCCGCCGCGCTTAATGAGGTTTCCAAAGCTTGCCTGTCCTGAGTCTTGTCGAAGGGGGAGAAGTTTTTCTAAAGGAAAAAAGCGGACGCCGTCTTCGAGGGCGGACAGGCAGTATTCGCACCCAAAAGGACAGCCGCGCGAGCTTTCGACGTACAGGCGGCGGTGGGCGAGATCTTCATCCGTGTATTCGTCGTAGGGCAGGGCAATTGTTTCCAGATCGGCGGGTTTGGCCTCAATCACTTTTGAGAGAGCTTTTCCGTCCAGCAAGTTTTGGCAAAGCTCTTCGATCACGCCTTCGCCTTCACCGCAAATCAGGTGGTCGGCATGTTTAAATAGGGATAGATCTTCATAGTTGTGGCTCACCTCGGGGCCGCCAATCACAATTTTTAGATCGGGACGGATGGTGCGTAGGATAGCAACGGTCTCTGTGGTGACGGTGAGGTTCCAAATGTAGACACTAAAGAGGATGATCTCCGGATGGAGATCGAGAAGCTTTTCGGCGGCGGTTTGCGGATTGTGGGAGTATTCGAATTCGATGATTTCGGAGCGGTTGTGCAGATCGCCCAGGTTCGCCCGCAGGCAGCGCAGGGCGAGCGCTGTGTGGGAATAGCGGGCGTTAAATGTTGAGAAAATAATCTCCATCCGCTAAACGTATCTGCTTTAGAGAAGCTTGAGGAGAAAAAATGGCAAACCCTATCTGTATTTATGGAAATCCGGTTCTGCGCACGAAGTCGGAGCGGGTTGAGACGGTGACCGATCAAATTCGCGCGCTGGCCGACCGGATGCTCGGAATCATGTACTCCGCCGAAGGCATTGGACTGGCAGCCGAGCAGATCGGGCAGACCGAATCTGTGTTTGTTTTGGATATTCCGCCGCATGCCGATCAGGACGAGCAGGGGTGCCCCAACAACCCGGTTGCAAAAATGCCGTTCGTCTTCATCAATCCCGAAATTATTGGCTCTTCCGAAGAACTCACAGTTGTCGACGAAGGATGCCTCAGCTTTCCCGGCCTCTACGTTCCCGTCACCCGCCCCGCCGAAGTGGTGGTTCGTTTTCTCGACCGCAACGGAAGTGAGCAGGTGCTCAACGCCAAAGGACTTCTCGCCCGCGCCATTCAGCACGAGCTGGATCATCTGAACGGCGTATTACTTTTCGACCACATGACGAAGACCGCCAAACTTCGCCACGCGCTATTGCTTCGGAAATTCAAGAAAGCAAACAAAGCATGAATCGGCGCGGACTCATCGCTCTGTTTTTGGGAATCGTCCTTTTCAGCACCATTGAAGTGGCTTCTAAGCTTATGCAGGTTGGCGACGAAAGCGTCGCCGGGAAATATCCCTTTTGGCTCGCCTTTTTCCGCTTCTTTATCACCGGCATCGTCCTTTTCTATCCGGCACTGCGCCGTTTGCAATTGCGCGGCATCCGCCTTGCTTTGCGTGATGTTGCGGCGCTGGCTGGCCTCGGCCTGCTCGGCGTAACGCTCATGTCGAGCCTCTACCATTTAGCCATCACCTATCTACCCGCCAACATCGCCGCGCTGGTCTTTAGCTGCAACCCCGTCTTTGTCGTGCTGTTCGCTCCGCTGGTACTCCCGGAAAAAATCACCGTCCGCAAGCTCGCCGCTGTCGTCGTTTGCCTAGCGGGAATCGGGGTCTTAGCTTTTGACCGCGCCGACGGCATCTCGGGGAGCGGGCTGATGCTTATGCTCACTGCCATCATCATCTTCGCGCTCTACACCGTCTTCTTCAAAAAAATGACCCCGCGTTATGGCGCGCTCCCCATCACGGCCTTTGCTGGGCTGATCGGCGGGCTCTGTATCCTGCCCATCGCACTGGGGTTTGAGGGCTTCCCGCTCGCCGCCTACGGCGCGGCCGACTGGATCGGGATTGGCTATCTCGCGCTCATCGGAACCGCACTGGCCTACTTCCTCTTCATCTATGGCATCGGCCACGTTGAAGCCAGCGTCGGCTCCATGGCCTTTTTTCTCAAACCATTTCTCGCCGCGCTCTTCGCATGGATCGTTCTCGGCGAAGCCCTGACCGCCCCCGAACTTACCGGCGGCGGCATCATCCTCGCCGGCATGGTCGTCGCACTGGCTCCGGGAATTTCTCTCGGGAAGAGTTTTGACCGCAAAACACGCGAATAACCGCGAAATGAAAATGTAGACGCGACGTCCTCGTCGCGTTTCTTGATGAGTTTTGAACGCGGTGAGGACACCGCGTCTACATCTTTCCAAACCTTGGAAAATTCACCTCTGTTTTTCCGAACATTGGAAGATATCTGCGTTTATCTGGCTCTTCTCGGATGTGCGTTTTTTCACTCGCATCAAATCATTGAGGTACCACGGATCTTTTCAATCATAGATTTTTACCGCGGCCCGAGAGTGCTGCGGCAATACACCGCACACACGGCAAGTTTCAAGAGTTGAGAGATCCCCATCCATATTTCAAAGCCTTCTTCATCCGTGGGTTGGCCGCGCGTATGGCGCGGTAAACATCCGTGGGCCATAAACAGCTTCTGAAAACGCAATTCCGAGATGAACCGTTTATCTGCGTAATCTGCGGATAAAAATCTTCTACCTCACAAACCGATTGATTTCCTGAAAGTAGGTGGGGTGTTCGTTGATGTCGTTGTGGCCCATCGGAAGGGTGAGGATTTCTTTTTCTCCGCCCCACGCGTCGCCGAGTTTTTGTCCGGTCTCTACCGGGATCACTTCATCAAATTCAGCGAGCAGAATGAGCGCAGGCATTTTGATTTTCGGGGCGTGGTTGATGGATCGGAAGGGGTGACGGAGCATTCGGTCGAGCGGAAGCCACGGATATTGAAAGCGGGCAATGGCGGCGATGCTTTCGTAGGGTGTGATGAGAATGACGCCTGCGGCATCCGGCCGCGCGGCGGCGACCTGAACAGAAATTCCACTCCCAAGGCTGCGGCCCATCAGGAAAACATTGGAGGGCGAAACATTCTGCTCTTTGCAGAAGAGGTCGAAGATGGCGATGCAGTCGGAAACCATCTCTTTTTCGCAAGGAACGCCTTCGCTTTCGCCGTAGCCACGGTAGTTGACGAGTAGGGCGTTGGCGTCGAGTCCGTCGAAGAGCACATCGCAGTGGCCGGCGAGGTCTTCGGCATTTCCGCCATGATAGATCACCGTTTTTTCAGCGCCTTTGTCGAGGAACCACCCCTGATGGGTGATTCCGTCAATTTTTCGATCCCAGCGGTAGCGCTCAAATTCCGGGAGGACTTCGTAGCGCTTAGGGAGAAAGAGGTAGGCCTCTTGCCGAACCCACATCCAGACGACCGCCCCGGCGTACGCCACAGCCACAATGATCAGAATCCTTAAAAGAAATGCGCCCATATTAAAATTCCCTCAACCCAGTGATGTATTCTCCGAAAAATAAGAAAATCTACCGCGAAAAAATTTAGCGCGGCAGCCAGTCCTCCATAGCTCTAAGAGCGACGGAGGAAGCCGCAACCAAAAAAACTAACCACAAGATGCACAAAAATCACAAAAATAGAATGGCCGAAAGAATCCACGCAACCTGTTTGTTTTGTGTCTCTTGTGAATTTTGTGGTTATAAACTTATGTGAGTTAATGCCTATTTTTTGTTCCACGTTTCATAGCGCACCAGTTTGTCGATGGGCTTGCGGGTCTTTTTGCGACCGTCTTCGTTCGGATGACCGAGGGTCAGTAGAATTAGGGGCGAAAAGTTGCGGGGGAGCCTGAGAGCGGTCCGGATGATTTTTGGATTGAACGCGCCAACCCAGCAGGTGCCGAGTCCGAGCTCGGCGGCGGCGAGGGTCATGTGGTCGGCGGCAATGGCTCCGTCGACATCGGCATAGTTTTTATTGTCGTGTTTGTCGCGTTTCCAAGCATTGGAAGGTTGGGTGCAAATGGCGATGACGACTGGGGCGTCGGCAAACCACGGGGCGGGGTAGCCCTCGGCGAGCGCGGCGAGGTTTTCTTTTTCCTGCACGACGATAAACTGAAAGGGTTGGTAGTTGCAGGCGGTGGGGGCAAGGCGTCCCGCTTCGAGAATCTCATCGAGCATTTTCTTGCTGACGACTTTTTTTGTGTACGACCGAATGCTCACGCGCTGCTTTGCCAGTTCAACAAATTTCATGATAAGCTCCCTTGGTTTTTTAGAAATGTAAGCTATGCAGTCGGGTTTGAAAACACTATTTGTCTTCGTTGATGGACTGGGGCTCGGGTCGGATGACCCAGAGGTCAACCCGCTGGCTGACCGGAGGCGCTTTCCGGCTCTCTATGAGATGCTGAAACAATCGATTCCACTGGATGCGTCAATGGGGGTTCCGGGACTACCGCAGAGCGCGACAGGGCAAACGGCATTGCTGACGGGCCTCAACGCAGCGGAGTTGATGGGGCGCCACATTGAGGGCTTTCCGCCGCCGCGCCTCAAAGAACTCATTCGGGAGCACAATATTTTTTCAACACTGGTTGCCGCCGGAAAAACCTGCACGTTTGCCAATGAGTACTGGCTCGACGATGTGGCGCATATTCCGCGCCGTCGAGAATCTGTGACGACGGTGGCAACGCTCGCCGCGTTCGGCGGGGTGCGCGGCAAGGCCGAGCTGGCGGGAAATCGCGCGGTCTATCACGACCTGACCCGCGAAAAACTGCGCGAGCGCGGGTACGACGGTCCGCTGATCACCCCCGAAGAGGCGGCGGAGCATCTCATGGCCATTGCCAGCGAGCACGACTTCACGCTGTTTGAGTTTTTTCAGACCGACCACGCCGGGCACAGCAGCGATCACGAGGAAATCTTCCGAACCTTGGAAAAACTAGACCGCTTTTTTGCTAGGCTTCTGCCTGTCACGCCGGAGCCTTCTGATGAAGAAAGCGAAGGAGGAAACTTTGAGGGGCTACTGATTGTTTGCAGCGACCACGGAAACATCGAAGACCTCTCTGTCCGAACGCACACGACCAATCCCGTCCCGCTCTTTTTCCGGTTCCCGGAAAAAGATCAAGCCAGCGAGGCCGGGTTCCAGATAGTGGAAAGAATTGACCAGCTCACTCCGGCCATCCTTGATTTATACACAGTTAATCAACTGTGAAATTCGTGGGTGTGAGGTTTTGGGAGGGAGGTGGATGGTTTTAGGAGAGGCTGTCGAAGAAGCGGGTGATGGTCTCGGAGACTTTGATGTCGGTTTCCTTGAGCGGGCGGGCCAGAGAGATGTTTTCGACGGAGGGACAGCGGCTGAGGGCGACGTAGGTTTGTCCGGAGGCGAAGGCGCCGCCTTGCAGATCGATATGGATTTTGTCGATGGTTTTGCTTTGCGCTTTGTGAATGGTGGTCGCCCACGCGAGATTTAATGGGTATTGTGAAAAGATGCCGGTTGTATCGCTCTGGATGGTGTCGCTCTCTTCGTTGTATTTGTATTTTTTCTCTTCCCAGGTTTCTTTTTTCATGTTTGCGACGAGGCCGGTTTCCCAGATTTTGACTTGCAAGAGGTTTTCGTCCGGGTCGATTTCGAGGACGGTTGCCATGCTCCCGTTTACCCAGCGCCCTTTATTGTCGTTGCGCAGTAGCATGACCTGCGCGCCGATTTTTAGTTCTAGCGGGTCGGGTGCCGGAAGGCGTTTATCATTCGTTCCCGACGAACCTTTTTTCAGTCGTACACAGGAGCCTTCGTAGAGGGCAGGGAAGCGGTATGTTTCTCCCGGTAGTTCCCGGAGTCGGGTATCATTAATTCGCTGGGCGGTTTTTACGCGGCTGGTGATGCAGAGACGGTCTTTGGGGTGATCGGGAATGATCGGACACCGTTGGTTGAGAAACTCAATCGTGTCCTGAGAGTCTTTGCCCTCTCGAACCTTGTTCAGGATGGCTTGGAACTCTCTGTTTTCCTGTCGAAATATTTTGGTGAGTTCAATGGTGGAGAAGTTGATGTGACGTAAAGATTTTGCACAGAAAAAGAAGAGGTCGGGATATCCTGAGTCCAACAGAGATTGGAGTTCGTTGTTTCGCTGCGAGGCAATGGGAGGAAGCTGGAACATATCCCCGACCAGCAGAATTTGAACGCCGCCGAACGGAGTGCCATTTCCGTGGGTTCGGTTTTTCTGGAGATACCAATTGATTCCATCGAGAAAATCGGCGCGGAGCATGGACACTTCATCAATGATGAGCAGCTCCAGCTTATTGAGCAGGTCAAGCCGCGATCGGTAGGTTACGGCTTTGATCAGGTTTTTTGTCAACGGCTCCCACGGGAAGCCGAAGAATGAGTTGATGGTCTGTCCGCCGATGGTCATGGCGGAAACTCCGGTGTACGCCAAAACGATATTCCGCTTTTGGCTGGTAGCGCGGATGTATTGGATCAGAGTGGATTTTCCTGTACCTGCTTTCCCGGAGACGAAAACCACGGAGGTTCCTTTGTCGAGTTCGGCGACGCAGTTTTTATATTCATCCGTCACCTCAAATTCGGATGGGAAGAGAGGGGCATCCTCGGAAGATGATTTAGGGTTGCGTTGAATATGCGTGGCCTTGTCCGAGACTTCTCCAAAGTTATTTTTCTTTTTCTTCATGTTTTTCAGCATACGCAGGATGGTTTGTCTGCGTCAATCCGCTCCCTTTTTCATTTGCCAGTCGTACGTCAAAGCGTACGTTTGTGGAAAAGGTGAAGTTATGACAACGATGACGGCAACACAGGCGCGAAAAAATTTGTATGCACTGGTGGACGAGGTTTCGGCTTCGCATGAGCCGGTACAGATTGCGGGCAAACGAAATTCGGCGGTTCTGGTGTCGGAGGAGGATTGGCGTTCTGTGCAAGAGACGCTGTATCTGGCCGGTGTTCCAAAGATGCGGGAATCTATCGTTGAAGGACTCAAGACTCCGGTCGATGAGTGCGATACGGAGCTGGAGTGGTGAGCTGGAAGCTGGTCTATACAAAGCAGGCGCAGAAAGACGCGAAGAAACTAACGCAGTCCGGTCTCAAATCCAACGCACAGCGGTTGCTTGATGTGCTGGCCGAAAACCCGTGGCAGAATCCGCCGCCGCACGAGAAGTTGAGAGGCGACCTCTCAGGAGCTTGTTCGCGGCGCATCAATATTCAGCATCGGCTGGTCTATCAGGTGCTCGAAGAAAGCAAAACGGTCAACGTGATCCGCATGTGGACTTATTATGAGTGAGGTTCATGATAAATCTCGCATCATGCATCCCGCATCTCGTATCATCCCCAACATGAATGAGATCAAACGTCCCGGTTGGGATGAATATTTTATGGATATCGCCCAGGTGGTCGCAAAGCGGGGGAACTGCTGTCGGCGCCAGGTGGCGGCGGTGATTGTGCGGGACCGTCGGATTATTTCGACGGGGTACAACGGAACCCCGAAGGGCATCACCAATTGCCATGAGGGTGGATGCGAACGCTGTGCATCGGACACGCCGTCGGGCAATTCGCTGGGCGACTGCATTTGCTGCCACGCCGAGGAGAACGCGATTGTGCAGGCGGCCTATCACGGGATTTCGGTGAAGGACGGGATGCTCTACTGCACGATCAGCCCTTGCTTGATGTGTACGAAGATGATCATTAATGCGGGGATTTCAGAGGTCGTGTACGAAAAGGAATATCACTTTAATGATCAGGCGCGCGCGTTGTTTGCAGAGGCAGGCGTGATTTGTCGTCAGTTCACGCGGGAAGGATAGGTCCATTGAAACGCATCGGGTTACTCTTTGGTATTCTGGCACTGGCTTTTTGTTCGGTCCGTGGCGAACTGCCTTTTCCCATCGGCGAGGAGCTGACGTATACGGTTAGTTGGAATGGTGTTCCTGTGGCACAGGTGGTCGCGACGACGGAGATGGATACGCTGGACGGACGCGAGGTGCTGGCACTCCGGATGCGCACGAAAACCTACGCGTTTTTCAACAAGATTTTCAAGGTGGACGATTTTCACGAGAGCCTAATTGATCCCGAGACATTTCTGCCAATTCGGTACACGAAAAACCTGAAGGAGGGGCGCTACCGTTGCCACGAGATCACCACCTTTGATTTTGAGAAGCGGATGGCGTACTACGAGCATCAGACGAACGGTTCAAAAAAGGAGTACGCGATTGATGTAGATACGCGAGATATTTTGAGCTTTATGTATTTCATGCGCTCCGCCCCGCTGGAGGAAGATAAAGAGCCACGTTATCGCATGATGGCCGATGAGAGAATCTATGATCTTATTCTCCATACGTATGGAACCGAAAAGATTCGTCTGCCGTGCTATGACGACAAGGTTCTGAGCCTAAAGATGTTCCCGGAAGCGATGTTTGACGGCTTGTTTGTTCGAAAAGGAAAAGCTACGGTTTGGGTTTCGCGTGATCCGCGTCGACTGTTGACTTTTGCTAAAATCAAGGTCCCGTTCGGACGGGCGCGTATTAAGCTCCAGACCGTGAATGGGCCGGGAAACGATTTTTGGACGCCAGAGAAGAATGATGAAAAATAAACAACGAGTGGTTGGGGTGATTCCTTCGCGCTGGGCCTCCACCCGCCTGCCGGGTAAGCCGCTCGCACTGATCGCGGGCAAACCGATGATTCAGCGCGTTGTCGAGCGCGTGGTGCAGGCGAACTCTCTGGATGCGGTTTTGGTCGCTACCGATGATTCACGTATTGCAGATGCGGTTGCTTCTTTTTCTATTCCCGGTGTTGAGGCGGTGATGACCCGTGTGGACCACCCGTCCGGCACCGACCGGATCGCCGAGGCCATTGCGGACACAGACTGCGATGTGGTGATTAATGTTCAGGGCGATGAGCCGCTGATGGATCCCAAACTGATCGACCAGCTGGCCGAGGTGATGACTTCGGGCGACTGGGATATGGCCACCGCCGCTGCACCGATTGAACACGCCGCCGACCTGAAGAGCCCGGATGTGGTGAAGGCGGTTTTCGCCGACGATGGGCAGGCACTCTATTTTTCGCGCGCACCCATTCCGCACGTCCGCGATGCAGGAACAGATGCATCCGGTGCGCATTGGCGGCACATCGGTATTTATGCCTACCGCCGCGACTATTTATTAAAACTGGTGGCCGAGCCGCCATGCGCGTTGGAAAATCTCGAAAAGCTTGAGCAGTTGCGCGCGTTGCATATCGGCTGTCGGATGAATGTTTTACGAGTGAATGATATCGGCATCGGCGTCGATACGCCGGAGGATATTGAGAAAGTCGAAAAGATTTTGGCTGAGACGGAAGAGAACATCAAATTATAGGACTGATCCCCGGGGGTGACCCCTTGGGCAAGGACGAGCAGGCCTGGAAGGTTCGTCTCATCGAAGAAAAGTTCATGATCCGCATGTTTCCAGAGGAGGTTGTGTGATGGATATGAAAAAAATACTGGAACGCAGTCGTATTATGAATCGTCGTAACAAGAGCTTGGATAAGCTAACCATTCGAGGGTTCAAATCCATTCGTGATCTGGAAGGGTTCGAACTGAAGGATCTCAATGTTTTTGTTGGAGCCAACGGGTCTGGAAAAAGTAATTTTATTTCCTTTTTTCGTATGCTTCAGTCATTGATTGAGGGCAACCTTTCGGACTATGTGCAGGAAAATGGAGGAATTAGCGACTTACTGTACAATGGGCGTAAAACCACAAAAAAAATGGAGTTTGTGGCTCGTTTTGGTTCCCGTGGGTATCGATTTGTGATCAAGCCCGGAGCGGGAGAGGGGTTCGCGATTTCCGATGAGGCGCGCTATTACGATGGGGGTTATACGGGCTGGTGGGATCTTGGCAGCAGTGGGGATAGCTCTTCGCTTTTGGTGAAAGAGGCCAAAGGGAAGTCTTCTGACAGTCAATACAGCAAGCCAGTTTATAATGCCATCCGCTCTTGGAAAATCTACCATTTCCATGACACCGGTATCCATGCGCCCATGCGGCATGCGGAAATTGTCGAGGACAGCAAGTCACTGCGATATGATGCATCGAATATCGCTCCTTTTCTTTTGCGCCTGCGGAATGAAAAGCATTCCTTCTATGATGAAATCCTAGATTCATGCCGGTTGGTGGCTCCCTATTTTGACGATTTTCTTCTCGATGAGCAGCAGCTGGGGCCGAAGACCAAAGTGGCTCTCTCCTGGAAAGCTAAGGGATCGGATTATCCCATGCAGCCCTATCATCTGTCTGACGGATCAGTTCGCTTCATCTGTCTGGCGACCGCGTTGCTGCAACCGGAACCACCTTCGATCATCATTATTGATGAGCCGGAGTTGGGGTTACATCCAGAGGCTATACGGATTCTAGGCGAGCTGATTGCAGATGCCTCCAAACGGACACAGATTATTGTGGCGACCCAGTCGCCGTTATTGCTGGATCAGTTTTCGATTGAGGATGTGGTTGTGGTGAATCGCAAAGAGGGGCAATCCACGTTTGAACGCCTCAAGCGAACCGATTTCGACCAATGGCTAAATGACTACTCGGTCGGAGAGCTCTGGACCAAGAATGTGATTCAGGGAGGAACCACCCATGAGTAGCTTTGCTGAGGTGGTTGTTCTGGTGGAGGGGCCGACCGAGCAGCGTTTTGTGAAGCAGGTGCTTGGGCCATATCTTGCCGAGCGAGGTGTGTTCCTGACGCCTATTATTTTGGATAAGCCCGGCGAAAAAGGCGGGGATGTGAAATTTGCTCGTGCTCAAAACGATATTAAACGGCACTTGAAACAACGCTCGGATACATATGTCACGTTGCTGGTGGATTACTATGGTATACGCGGAGACTGGCCGGGCTATGCCGAATCGAAACAGCAAACGACTCATATCAGAAAGTCTGCAGTCATGACCCGGTCGACCGCTGATGAAATACAAACGCTCTTTTCGGATCAAAACCCGGGGCGACGTTTTATTCCCTATGTGTCCATGCATGAAATGGAGGCTTTGTATTTCAGTGATCCGGCATGTTTGGCGGAAAAAATAGGAGTGAATCAACGGTATATTGACGACATTCTATCAGCATGTGGGGAGCCGGAAAAAATTAATGATCATAGTACAACGGCTCCGTCCAAAAGATTGGCGCAACTCTCTGATCGCTTTAAAAAGACATCAACAGGCATTGCCATTGCGACAGCGATTGGGATTCCGAAGATGCGCGAAGCCTGTTCTCTGTTTAATGACTGGGTGTCATCGCTTGAACAACTTGTGGCGCCAGACTGATGCCGCCTCGAGGCAGGGGTCAGTGCTTTTGGTTCCGCCAAAAGAAACGACCCGAAGGGGAGTGGCTAAATCTACTGAATGAGTATATTTTTGTAGTGGAGTTTTGAAGTAACCGAATGAGTTTTTTGGAGATTGATGATGACTAAGACGATCAATGTGAAGGGTGTGAAGTTTGGCGGGAACAATCCGCTGGCGCTGATTGCCGGGCCATGCGTGATTGAGAGCCGCGAGGGGTGTATGGCGATTGCCGACAAACTGGTGAAGTTGGCGAAACGTCAGAATATCCCGCTGGTGTTTAAAGCCTCTTATGACAAGGCAAACCGCACATCGATCAACTCGTACCGCGGCCCGGGCATTGAAAAGGGGCTGGAGATTCTTGCGGAGATCAAGGCGAAGTATAACGTGCCCGTTTTGACCGATGTCCACTCGGTGGAAGATATTAAAATTGCGGCAAAGGTGGTCGACATTATTCAGCTGCCCGCTTTTCTGGTTCGGCAAACCGATTTTGTGGTGGCCGCTGGCGAAAGCGGCGCAGTGGTGAATGTGAAAAAAGCGCAGTTCGCCGCCCCGTGGGACATGGCGAATGTGGTGAAGAAGATTGAGTCCACCGGCAATAAAAAGATCATGCTGACGGAACGCGGAGCCTCGTTTGGATACAACACGCTGGTGGCCGATATGCGCAGCTTGATCATCATGCGCGAAATGGGCTACCCCGTCATTTTTGATGCGACTCATTCGGTGCAGTCGCCCGGTGGGCAGGGCGACACCTCTGGCGGCGACGGACGTTTTGCTCCCTATCTCGCGAAGGCCGCCGCAGCGGTCGGCGTGGACGGAATGTTTATTGAAACGCATCCGGAGCCAGCCAAGGCGCTTTCCGACGGACCGAATATGATTCCGACGAGTGAACTTTCCAAACTTTGGAAAAAACTGAATGCAATTGATGAGGTGAAATGATGATCTCTTCCAAACATTGGAAGCAGGCTCCCGCCTTCGCCACGGCTTCGGCGGACAAGGAGCCTGCACCCTTCTTGTTTTCCAAGCATTGGAAGCCGGGAGCCCCGGCGGGCATAAAATTTTCCAAAGGTTGGAAAAATTCGATTCTGCTTTGGATTGCAATGGCGGTTTCGGCGGTCGCTCAGGAACCGGGAATGGAAATTTCAGGTTTTCGGGTTCCGGACTATGACGAGCAGGGCACGATGACCTCTCAGCTTTTCGGTGACCGCGCCGTGATGGAGGGGAGCGGCAAGGTGAAAATCACCGGCGTGAACATGGAGTTTTATAAGGATGGTGAAACCTATATGACGGTGACATCGCCGCACTGTTTTTTTGACCAGAAAACCCGCGAGGCGTGGTCGGAGGCACCGGTCGCCGCCGATATGGAAGGGGTCCACGTTCGGGGCCGCGGCTTCCGTCTTCAGTCCAGTGATCGCAAGGTGCAGGTGCTCAATGATAGCAAGGTGATCATTGAGGACGTTATGGAGCAGAACGATGACCTCTCGGGTATCGAAAGCCTCGATACCAATGAGGTGACAGTGATTACCTCGAAGGAGCTTTTCCTCGATTATAACGGACGGACCGTTCGGTTTGAGGAAACGGTTCATGTGCAGGACCCTCAAATGGCGATGGATTGCGGCACGATGAATGTGCGCTTCGGTGAAAACAATGAAATTGACTGGATTGAGGCGCTGACCGAAGTTAAACTCCTAAGTGAAGGACGGGAAGCGTACGCAGGAAGAGCCGTTTATGACATTACGACTGACGAGTTTTTGCTGGAAGACAAACCGAAAATTGTGGATGGACGGAATATGCTTTTGGGTGAACGAATCCGTTTTTGGCGCGCCACGGGACGCATGGTTTGCGAGCCGTCGGCGCGTTTGATTATTTACTCTGACGATAAATTAAAAACTGATATTTTTGAGAATTAAAATGGAACAAACCTGTTTAATACGTACGGAAAAACTCGTTAAAAGCTACCGCGGAAAAAAGGTAGTCAACGAGGTGAATGTTCATGTGAACGCCGGGGAAATCGTCGGCCTGCTCGGCCCGAACGGTGCGGGGAAGACGACCACGTTCTACATGGTGACTGGGCTGATCCACCCAACGGGGGGAGAGGTGTTCTTCAAAGATCGCAATGTCTCGAAGGTGCCGATGTATCAGCGGGCACGTATGGGGATGGGCTATCTCTCGCAGGAACCTTCTATTTTCCGAAAACTCACGGTGCAGGAAAATGTGATGGCGATTCTTGAGACCCTGCCGGTTTCGCGCCGCGAGCGCCGCGAACGCTTGGAGTTTCTTCTCGAAGAACTGAAAATTTCTCATTTGGCAAAACAAAAGGCGTATACGCTTTCTGGCGGGGAGCGCCGTCGTCTGGAAATCACCCGGGCACTGGTAACCAATCCCTCGCTGATCCTTCTCGACGAACCGTTCAGTGGGGTTGACCCACTAGCCGTTTACGAGGTGCAGGAGATTATCAAGGAGCTGCGCGAGAAGGGTCTCGGTGTGTTGATTACCGATCACAACGTACGCGAAACACTGGCGGTGGTTGACCGAGCTTATTTGATGTGCGAGGGCAAAGTTCTTCGCGAGGGTTCGAGCGATTTTTTGGTTAATGATGAAATGAGTCGTGAGCTCTATTTGGGCCCGCGGTTCAGTCTATAGTGAAAGGAGACACGTATGCAGGTACATATTACAGGACGCCATGTCGAGATCACCGATGGAATTCGGAGTCATGTTTATGACAAGGTCGAGCGGACGCTGACGGGGCTTTCGCGAATCGAAGATGTTCGAGTTGTTTTGGAACTCCAAAAACTCGAGAATATCGCGGAAGTTTTGGTGCAGGGGAAAAGCCTGCACGTAGAGGGAAAAGCTACGTCTGAAAACATGTACACGTCGATCGATCAGGCGCTGGAGAAAGCGGAACGCCAGTTGCGCAAATCGCGTGAGAAGGTGCAGGATCATCACTAAGGGGTTTTAAACGGTGGCGATTACACTCAAAGAATTACTGGATGCCGGTTGCGAGCGTCTCTCGCTTGAGCTGGTCTGGGGCGAGGAATACCTCGAACGGGTCATCGAGGAAAAAGCCATTAATCGTCCCGGACTTGCGCTGACCGGTTTTTTCCAGTATTTCGCTCAGCGGCGTCTACAGGTATTCGGGTTGGCCGAGTTCACGTATCTGAAGAGCCTGACGGCCAAAGAGCGCGAAGAACGCCTGCGCGCGATCCTGGAAAAAAATGTCCCCGGCATCATCATCGCCCGCAACCGGAATCCGCTTTCGGAACTGCTTACACTGGCGGAGGAATATAAGACGCCCCTTTTCCGAACCACGATGATCACCAGCCATTTTATCAACGAAAGCACCGTGTTGATTGAGGAGCTTACTGCGCCTCGTGCACGGATGCAGGGCACGATGCTCGATATTATGGGCGTTGGGGTTCTCTTGCAGGGCGCGGCGGGTATCGGGAAAAGCGAAACAGCTTTATCCCTAATCGACAAAGGCTATAGCCTGGTTTCCGATGATGTAACCGAAGTCGTAAAAAATAGCCGAGGACGGGTTCTCGGGTTTGCCAATGAGATGACCCGTTATCATATGGAAATCCGAGGGGTCGGAATTGTTCATGTTCCCAGTCTGTTTGGAATGGGATCCATTCGTCGCGAGGCCGAACTGGATATTGTGATCAAGTTCCACCCTTATGTGAATGATGCGGACGAGGACCGCACCGGAATCCTGCCCGCTGAGGTTGACGTGCTGGGCCTTAAATTTCCCTATTATAGGTTGCCCGTCAGCCCAGGTCGCGATATGGCCAATATGGTGGAGACAACAGCACTGAACCATAAGCTGAAAATGCTAGGGCACGATGCGGCTAAAGAACTGGACGAGAAAGTGATCGGAAGCTTTTTGAATCGGACAGGAGCGTAATGACAACGGAACAAACCATAGTTCGTGAATTCAAGGTGGAGAACAAATATGGGATCCACGCGCGTCCGGCCGCCCTATTGGTTAAGGTTGCCGGAAAATTTACCTGTGAAATTTTGATTGGGAAAAAAGGGGCTGAGGTTTCTGCAAAAAGCATCATGGGGCTGTTGACGATTGAGGGTCATCAAGGCGCCCTGCTTTACGTTCAGACCGTGGGGGAGGATGCCGAAGAGGCCATGGCAGGAATCGCCGATTTGTTCGAAAATAAATTCTTCGAGGACTAAAATGTGGTCGACGAAAAACTAGAGCCTCTGGGAGAAATCGTTCTTCAGGGGCTGGGCGTTTCGCCCGGTGTGGCGGTCGGGGAAGTTGTTCTTTTTGCTCATGAGGGTTCCTCCGTGCCTGAACGAACGATCGCCGAGGAGGATATCCCCTCTGAAATTTCCCGCTTCGACGAAGCTCTTGTCCAGACCCGCCGCCAGATTTCCGAGATCCAGCGCAAGGTGGATAGCGCACTCGGCAAGGAGCATGCCGGCATTTTTGATGCGCACCTGCTGGTGGTGGATGACCGCTATTTCATTGATGAGGTGATCCGCGAAGTACGCGAAAAAAAGAAGAATGTCGAAAGCATCATCCATCAGGTGGCCGGGCGTTACATTGCCATGCTTTCGAACGTCGAAGATGATTACCTTCGTGAGCGTGCTGTCGACGTACGGGATGTGACCCGTCGGATCATTAAAAATCTGGTCGGCGAAGTAATCGACCGCATGGATCAGATTGATCGCCCCTGCATTGCCGTCGCGCAGGATTTTTCCCCGTCGGATACTGCGGGCATGAACCCCGCCATCGTTCATGCGTTTGCCACCGATCAGGGAAGTTCCACCTCACATGCTGCGATCATGGCTCGCGCACTCGAGGTGCCCGCCGTGGTTGGGCTGCATGATATCACCGCACAGTTGAGCCCCGGAGAAACAATTCTCATCGACGGAACCAAAGGGCGAGTTGTCATCCGCCCCACATCCGAGCGTCTTTTGACTTATGCCCAGAAAGCCGAAGAGTACAAAACCATTCTGTGTGAGCTCGGGACCCTTAAGGACAAGCGTCCCAAAACCAAAGATGGGCATTGCGTTCCGATTGCTGCGAACATCGAATTACCCTGCGAAGTGGATCGGGTTCAAAAGTATGGGGCCAAGGGGGTCGGGCTGTTTCGGACGGAGTTTCTGTTTCTAAATGAAGATCAGTTGCCGGACGAAGAAGAGCAGACTCGAGTCTATGCCGAGGTCGCAGATCAGTGCGCTCCAGCGCGTGTCGTCATTCGAACCCTCGACCTAGGGGGCGACAAATTGGCCGCAGGCATCCGAACGGCTCCTGAACTCAACCCCTTCCTCGGATGGCGGGCTATTCGGTACTGCCTGGCCCATCCCGACTTTTTCAAGATGCAGTTGCGCGCTGTTTTGCGCGCAGGAGCTGGGCGGAATATTTCAATGATGTATCCGATGATCAGCTGTCTGAGCGAAGTCCTCAAGGCCAATGCCCTTTTAGAAGAATGTCGAAACGAATTGCGTGAAGAGGGGATTGCGTATGCCGAAACGCTTTCGGTCGGGGTCATGATTGAGATTCCTTCGGCGGCTCTCACCGCCGATCTCATTGCTCCGCACGTTGATTTTTTCAGTATTGGAACCAATGATCTCATTCAGTACACCCTCGCGGTCGATCGCGGAAATGAGAATGTGGCTCACCTCTACCTGCCTACACACGCCGCCGTTCTCAAGCTCATCCATCAAGTGGTTCATGCTGGGCATTCATGCAAAATCCCCGTTTCGGTCTGCGGGGAGATGGCTGCCAGCCCCGAACTCGTTCCATTACTCATTGGGTTGGGCGTCGATGACCTCAGCATTACTCCCCCCTCGGTTCCCATGATCAAAGACGTCATCCGAAATCTCAAATATTCGGAATGTAAATCGTTGGCCAAAGAGGCCCTTCGCTCTGGAACAGCGGAAAGCATTCTCGAGGAATGCCGGGCGCTGCTGGCAAAAAGATCGCCGGAAATTCTTGAGCTCATTAGCTAAAGCGGGTATCTTTCCTTATTCATTAATCCGGATAAACGAATATACAGCAAGGAGCCCGTGCAATGAGCAAGATCAGTGTAGACCATGTTTTCACCTCCGAATCGGTTTCAGAGGGTCATCCCGATAAAGTGTGCGACCAGATTTCTGACGCCATTCTCGATGCATGCCTCGAGAAGGACTCCAAAAGCCGTGTTGCCTGCGAAACGCTTGTCACCACCAACCTCGTCGTCAACGCCGGCGAAATCGCCTGTTCGGGCTGGGATCAGATCGATCCGGAAGCCATCGCACGCGACGTGGTACGTGGCATCGGCTACGACCACGAAGATCTCAAATTTTGCGCTGACACCTTTGAATACATTGGACGCCTTCATGGACAGTCACCCGACATCTCACAAGGCGTGAGCGAAGGCGAAGGGCTCCATCAGGAGCAGGGGGCTGGCGATCAAGGAATGATGTTCGGCTATGCGTCTAACGAAACCGAAGCCCTCATGCCCGCACCGGTCTACTACAGCCACCTGTTGCTCGACGAACTTCAGAAAATTCGCAAAGCAGGAACCATTCCGTATCTGCGTCCCGACTCCAAGTCGCAGGTTTCCATTCAATATATAAACGGGAAACCCGACCACATCACCGCAGTCGTTATTTCTCATCAGACCGATGATGTACCGCTCGAACAAGTTCAGGCCGATTTGCAGGCCGTAGCCGAAAACGTTCTGGCGTCCAGTGGCTTACTCAAAGAGAACGTCGAATACTTTATCAACCCGACCGGTAAATTTGTCATCGGCGGCCCGCACGGCGATGCGGGGCTCACGGGCCGAAAGATCATCGTCGACACGTACGGCGGTGTCGGAAGCCATGGCGGCGGTGCCTTCTCCGGTAAAGACCCCTCCAAAGTCGACCGCTCTGCCGCCTACTATGCTCGCTATGTCGCCAAGAACATCGTCGCGGCTGGCCTCGCCGAAAAATGCGAAGTACAGGTGGCCTACGCCATTGGAGTGGCTGAGCCGCTCAGTATCAATGTCGACACCTACGGCACAGGGACGATGAAGGATAGCCAGCTTGAGTCGATCGTTAAGACCAGTGGTCTATTTGATTTCCGACCCGCCGCGTTGATTGAAGCCTTGGGATTACTGGATCCGAAAGGCTGGAGCTATCGTGAAACTGCCGCCTACGGACACTTTGGTCGGTCCGTCTTCCCTTGGGAAAAAACCGATAAAGTGGAGGCGCTTCAAGCGCTTACAAAATAGTTCATCTTTTGCGATTGATTCCAACTCAGCGAGGCAGTACATTCTGCGCTTTCCTGATGCACCCATAGCTCAACTGGATAGAGTACCTGGCTACGAACCAGGAGGTTGCAGGTTCGAACCCTGCTGGGTGTACCACCTTAAAAGCCGCGTTTTCCAACCCTTGGAAACTGCGGCTTTTGTTTTTTCAACCCTTGGAGCTTTTGATCGGAACTCTTCCAAACATTGGAAAAAATGCGACCCCACGGTGCGAAGCACTGAAATGCAACGCAGTTGCGAAAATTAGATCTTCGGCATTTTTGCGCGATGACCGAGCTTATCCGCTTTCTTTGATACCCGCGGCAGATCCTTTTTGGATTTCCCCCATGGATTGAAGGCGAGGGGGCCGAACCCGTTCCCGAGGTCGGGGGCCATACGCAGTCCCTGATTTAGATAGGCCTTGGCTAATACGATGCTTTCGAGCGGTTTGCAGCCCATCGCACGCGCGGTGGCAATGGCCGAGGAGAGGAAGCAACCCGTGCCATGCGAATTTTTGGTGTTGATCCGCGGGCTTGAAAGCCAGGCGTGCTCTTTTCCGTTGCTCCAGTAGTCGCTGGAGAGCTCTGTATCGTGCGAGCCGTGCCCGCCCTTGATCAGCACCTCTTTTACCCCGAGCGAGCGGGCCTTGCGGGCCGCGGCTTCGATATCGGCGGGGGTGGTGATTTCCATGCCCAGTAGATGCTCAGCCTCCGGAATATTCGGGGTGATCAGGTCGACCGCCGGAAAAAGCCGTTTGGTCAGCAGGGGCCAGGCTGCTGCTTCGAGCAAAAAGGTTCCGCTCGAGGAGATGAGAACTGGGTCGCAGACCGTAAAGGGAATCTTTTGCGTTTCTAGAAATGACACAATCAGCTCCACGGTCGCCACGGTACCGAGCATTCCGAGTTTAACGGCTGCAGGCGGAAGATCTGTTTTTAATGCGTCGAGCTGGGCGGAGAGCATCTCTGGAGAGACCCATTCGAGGCGACCGGTTCCAATAGTGTTTTGTGCGGTCAGAGCCGTGATGACCGAGCAGGCGTGTGCCCCTAGAAGGTTCATCACTTTTACATCGGCTTGGGTGCCTGCACCGCCACCGGAATCAGAACCCGCTACCGTCCATACGATGGGTTTAGTCATTACGCCTCCTTTTGTTAAAGATTTTTACAAAATGATGGATAACAAAATCATTTCTGAACCATGGGGTAAAAGAGAGTTTTGGCAAAATCATTTATGGGCAAAATCATGGGAGTGGATGGTGAAAATGATTTTGCCCCTAATGATTTTGCCAGTCCTTCTTCGCTCCACTCTGTGTTTTATTGTTGGTGTCCCCTGGATCGTTAAATTGAAAGATCACTTCGCCTTCGTGTGCAAAACCGGTTTCGTGGGCGATTTTCTGTACAAAATGTTTATCCGTACTGAATTTTTGCTGATTGAGGCGCAGCTCCTTGATGTGCTCTTCCTCGGAGCGGATTTTAGCCTCTAACGTGGTTTTGGTTTCTCGATAGTCCTTGAATTGGTTCACTTTCGGCAGAAAAGCGAAGACCCCGCCGATTAGCGCGAGCAGGATTGCGGCGAGTGCGGCGTAGCGGTAAATAACATTCCAATATTTTTGAGGACTCACGGGGCGAAGTATAGGGGAGAGAGCGATGAAATATGAAGGATGAATTGTGAATTATGAAATGGGATGTAACCTGCACGCCGTGAGATGAAAAAAACGCCCCGGAGAAATCTCCGGAGCGTTTACAGTTTCCAATGGTTGGAAACTTGGGTGCAGGCTTAGCCTGACTAGTCGCCGTAGCGGGCTTCGGTACCGAGCATTTCTTCAATACGAAGAAGCTGGTTGTATTTCGAAATACGGTCCGAGCGGCTCAGCGAGCCGGTTTTGATCTGGCCGGCGTTGGTTGCGACTGCGATGTCGGCAATCGTGTTGTCGGAGGTTTCGCCAGAACGATGCGAGACAACCGCGGTGTAACCCGCTTTGTGGGCCATTTCAATCGCGTCGAGCGTTTCGGTCAGTGTTCCAATCTGATTCACTTTGATGAGGATCGAGTTGGCGCTGCCTTCTTTGATGCCGCGAGCCAGGTAGTCGACGTTAGTCACAAACAGGTCGTCGCCTACGATTTGGCATCGATCGCCAATGTTGTCGTTGAGGATTTTCCAGCCAGCCCAGTCTTCTTCGTTCATGCCGTCTTCGATGGAATCGATCGGGTATTTGGAGATGAGATCAGCGAGGTAGTCGCTTTGTTCCTTAGAAGAACGTTTGGCGCCGTTTTCGCCTTCGAATTTCGCGTAGTTGTAAACGCCATCTTCAAAGAATTCAGACGCCGCGCAGTCGAGGCCGATGGTCACATCTGTACCCGGCTCGTATCCAGCGTCTTTGATCGCCTGCATGATGGCGTCGAGGGCTTCCTCGGTTCCGCCCGCAAAGTTCGGAGCAAATCCACCTTCGTCACCGACGGCGGTCGAAAGACCTTTCCCTTTGATGATGGCTTTGAGCGCATGGAAAACTTCCGCACCGCAGCGCAGACCTTCTTTGAAGCAGCAGGCGCCGATCGGACGAATCATGAATTCCTGGAACGCAATCGGAGCGTCGGAGTGTGAACCGCCGTTGATGATGTTCATCATCGGAACGGGGAGGGCTTTAGCGTTTGTTCCGCCGATGTAGCGGAAGAGCGGCATGTCGAGTTCAGCGGCAGCAGCGTGTGCGCAGGCCAGTGAAACACCCAGCATAGCGTTGGCGCCGAGTTCGCTTTTGGTTTTCGTGCCGTCGAGGCCGATCATGAATTTGTCGATGCCGACCTGATCCATTGCGTCCATACCGATGATGGCCGGAGCAATTTTTTCGTTTACGTTTTCGACGGCTTTCAAAACACCTTTACCGAGGTAACGGGATTTGTCGCCGTCACGCAGTTCAAGCGCTTCGTTTACGCCGGTGGAGGCTCCGGACGGAACGCCTGCACGACCGGCAGCGCCGGACTCGAGGATTACATCCACTTCGATGGTCGGGTTTCCGCGAGAGTCGAGAATCTCACGTCCAATAATTTCTACAATAGCTGACATAGTGTCTACTCCTTAATGGTTGGTTACAATATCCTGAAAAATTAGCCTCGGAATATAAAGACCCGCCTCGCGCCCCGCAACCCGAAAAGGCTCTCAAATATCCGCAGGGTTGTGCGGGTCCCCTCACCATTCGCAGAGGAAAGGCAAAGACCTAGGTCTGAGGAAAACATTTATTGGCTTCAGAGGCATAAAAAAAGACCGATCAGAAGATCGGTCTTTTTCGATTCAAGCGGAGGGTTGTTAGCTGATAGCCGCTTGAGCCGTTGCAACGAGCTTGGCGAAGCCGGCTTCGTCATAGATCGCAATCTCAGAAAGCATTTTCCGGTTGATCGTGACGTTGGATTTGCTCAGCCCTTCAATGAAGCGGCTGTAGACAATTCCGTTGGCGCGGCACGCCGCATTGATGCGGACGGTCCAGAGGCGACGGAAGTTGCGCTTTTTCTGTTTGCGATGCACAAAGGCCATGGCCTGCGCGCGGTCGACAGCCTCAGTGGCTTGACGGAAAAGTTTACTGCGTGATCCGCGAAACCCTTTAGCGAGTTTGAGGCGGCTTTTGTGGCGACGTTTGGACGCCGGTGCATTTGTTGCTCTTGGCATGGTTACTCCTTAGAAATTAAGCGTAGGGGATGGTTTTCGCAATGCGCTTGTGGTCCGCACTGTTCACAATGCTTTTGCTACCGAGACGGCGCTTCTGCTTGCGGTTCTTATTGGTCAGAATGTGGCTGCCGCCCATGTGGGAAAACTTGAGTTTTCCGGTGGCCGTTTTTTTGAAACGTTTGGCCGCAGTCTTTTTGGTTTTCATTTTTGGCATGGGTTGCTCCTCAAAATTCTCTTAAAAGCGCAGAAATATAGGGTTGTGTCGGGATTGAGTCCAGTCTTTTCGAAATTTTTTGACAGGGGAGTCAAGAGCGGCCGGAGAGGCCGGATGTATCCTTGGTTCGAATGGTTGCGCTGGTCTCGGCTTTGGTGACAAAACTATTCGGAGGAACGCTTTCCATCAGGAAAACATTACCGCCGATAATGGAGTCGTGTCCGAGGACCGTTTTACCGCCGAGCACGGTGGTGTTCGCATAGATGACCACGTTGTCTTCGACGGCTGGATGGCGCTGGACGTGCTTGATGGGGTTCCCGTTTTCGTCGAGCGGGAAACTTTTCGCCCCGAGGGTCACGCCCTGATAAATCTTTACGCCGCTGCCAATTTTCGTGGTTTCACCAATGACGACCCCGGTTCCGTGGTCAATAAAGAAGCCGCGGCCGATGGTCGCACCGGGGTGAATATCGATTCCCGCCTTGGCATGCGTCCACTCGTTCATGATGCGCGGGATGATCGGCACATGGAGTTGGTAGAGTTGGTGAGCCATGCGGTGCGAGGTGATCGCCAGCAAACCGGGGTAGGCGAGTTTCACTTCGGCGTAGCTGAGCGCCGCCGGGTCGCCGTTATAGGCGGCAACCACATCGTCGATCACCATTTCGCGCACGGCGGGAAGGGCCTCGATAAATTGGTCGAGAATTCGTTGGGCCTCGCCCCGTACATCCTTAATAGGTTCCACATCTTGTTCGGCGGCGGCGAGCCAGCGGTAGGGCACGGCGCGTTCGATTTCGGGAAGCAGCAGATCGCTGATCTCTTTGAGCTGTTTGTTGAAGAGGGCTTCAAGGTCTTCGGCTTCCGAAGAGTAAATGCCGGGGAACATCACATGGATCAGCGTTTTAAGTGCGCTGACAATCTGATCGGCCGCCGGATAGTTCCATAGAACATTGTTCGGACGGTCTTCGTGACCCGTCGCATAAAGCCCTGCGAGTTTTTTTGCTGTTTCGTTGATTTGCATAACGTGAGCAGTTAAGTGGGGATTCTTTTCGGTTGCAAGTTTCAACTTGCGCCTTTCTTTGCAATCTCGCGTTGACCGCCTAGGGGGTGCGTGATAGCTTCTTGCGCTTTGAGAAATGTCGGGGCGTAGCTCAGCCTGGTAGAGCGCTACGCTGGGGGTGTAGAAGTCGCAGGTTCGAATCCTGTCGCCCCGACCACTTTATCCCCTTGGTATTCAATGTCTTGGGTTTTTTTTATTTTCAGGAACATCTCTGATTCGCGGGAAGTGTGGCGAAAAGTGTGGCTTTGCCCCGTTTGATTTCCCGCCTTGTTACATAACAACGCATTGCGTTCAACAGGGAGATGAATCATGGGATTAGAACTGAGAAGAGACAAAAATCACAACCTCCGCTCGAAAAGGTACCCGTGCATGCATCGATGCATAATCAATCATTCGAACCTTCCACGTCCTTACCTCTGGATCTCTCGTCTGCTCCATTCTCATGAGTGCTCGACTGACATTCGATAAATCGCCCCTTCCGAAATTCATTTTAAAGCGGGGTCGAGTTCTCGTTGCACTCAAAGCCTTCGGCCCACCGCACTCCATAATGACACAATCTGCGCGTAGCGCTTTGTGCACAGATGCATGCACGGGTACCTTTACTGCTGTTGTGACGGCAACGCAACAAGGTGAAGTGGCAAAGTGCTTTCGGGTTGTTATCCCTTCCAAGCTTTGCTTGGCGCACCAGAGAGCGCAGAGGTTTTTCCAACCATTGGAAAATGACTAAATATGCAAACCGGTACTTTTACAAAAAAAACGGCTAATTTGCAATAAATCAGCTAATCTGTTCGTCTATAAAATAGTAAGAGAGATAATCGTCAGTTTTAACTCAGGATTTGCTATGAAGGTTTGCCGATACCGTTGTCCCGCAATCAATGTATGCAAAATACTATTTAGCATCATTTTATTGATGAATTTAGGCATTGTCCAATGTGCACATGCAGAAAACGAACCGTTATTGAATTCGCCATTTGGTTTCCATCCGGCAAAAGTAGCCAGAGATGGCTATGCGGACAGTGGCTATGCGGACGCTTCTAATATTGGTGTTGGATGGACTCGTGAGGGGATGTATGCCTTTTGGTTTCGTGTGCAACCCGACATTAACGAACCGGTATATAACTTTGATGTTTACGACAATCAGTGGGGAGCTATACCAACGAGCATGCATATTTTGGGAAAGCGGGGTATCAAGTTGACGCAAGTGGCCCCTGCATATAGATTTGCAGCATGCAAAATGACCATCCAGTTGCTGGCATTGATTATCCTGAAACCTATCAGGAATTCCTTGATTGGTTCGATAGCG
>Ga0307929_1000277_pt1 | contig 54320 bp, 36 predicted proteins | sample AceLakmetage1330_FD_203160 | JGI IMG/M metagenome (GOLD analysis project Ga0307929, IMG submission 203160) | Saline water microbial communities from Ace Lake, Antarctica - #1330 | ecosystem: Environmental > Aquatic > Non-marine Saline and Alkaline > Saline | place: Antarctica: Ace Lake... | reverse complement strand
AAGGGTAATGCTGCCTCCGGCAGGATCGGCGAGTGCAGAGGAGTGCGATTAGGATCGGCGACGCTGACTTTCATGTCCGAAGCCCCTCCCGCAACTCGAAGATTTCCTAATTTGGAACCGCTGAGCTGCGGGGGAGGGAAAATGACGGAAGAAATGGTAGAGGGAAAGAGAAGGGACACACCTTCTGTGCATGTTGTAGTGCGTGACTGAGTCGCGCGTTGTAGTGCGTTGTAGTGCGTCATTGCATGACGTATTCCCGCCCATCAAGCGGGCCCATCTGAAAGCCCGGAAAACCAGACGCAGTCTGGGGCTACAGGCGAGCCCAGATACAATCTGGTGCTACAACGTCTGTGCACAGTTTGCCTGTCCCTATTCGTTCCTGAAAAGCCGTGAATCGACTTTAATTTCACCGGCCGCACCTTGCCCAGTCTGCTGCATCAAGTCGGCAAAAGGCTTCAGATCAAAATACATCTGGCGCGTGTCTTCTTCTGCATCAGATGATGTTAGAAAACGGAATTCGTTCTGCTCGTAGAAAGCAATCGTGCGGGCGTTGTTGTATGCATCTACCGTGATGAAGCGACAACCCGTTCGATTTTCCGTTAAGAAAAGGATCTTCAACCAATCAAGAATCTCCTGTCCCAACCCGCTTCCCTGCATGTCCGCACAAACGCCCAAACGACCAATCTTAACGGCCGGATAGCTTTTTCGCCGCTTCTCGTTCGGTATTTTCCGCTGTATCCGGTTCCAAAATCTCTTCGAACCATCATCATCCGGAGCACAAGTCAGCTTATCGTTGGAAAGGCTGAAGAACGCGGTAAGCTGGTCGCTATCCATGACCAAGTAAGTGACTGCCAAAAGCTGAGCCAAGTACGTCTTTGCGTCGTCCCAAAGGAACTCGTTCAGGTCAGTATCACCACAGTCAAAGGAGGGAATATCAGAGTCTACAGCAAGGCAGACGAGTTTATCGCAAGCGAGTCGAGACATGAGTTGACCCCGGCAATCCAGACGCAAACCGATCGTAAACGGCTTGAGCTCTGGCATACGATTCAGAGTGATCTCGTCGCTCATTTTCTGCGACTTCGCGCTGGAAACGCGTCGCATCTTCTCCTCGCAGAACGGGAGTCTCTTTGATTGGCTTAGCCATTATCCATCTCCTAGTGGTAAAATAAGCGTATATACCGAATACAACGAGGTCAAGCCCTTGTCGTGAATGTACTGGTCAGTAAAGGTTGAATCGGGACTGGCAAGGCCGAGGCGGCGACTAAAGTTCCCGCAAGCTCTGCTTATCATCCCATCAGCCGCAGACACGCCACACAGCGTGAATATGGTTGTCTTCCCTGAAAACCTTCTTGCGAGCAGAGAGCTAAAGGTTGTCACCTCAGTAAAGCCTTAAACGCAATCATGCAAATTTGCAGGATCTAGTTCTCGAGCTCCTGAGAGGTACTGCTACGCTATGAGTATGACAATGATAATAAAAGACAGACCGCAACTGGCCGATTTCAATCCGAGTGCGGAGATCAAAAGCGGACCGGCACTGCAACAGTGGCGGCGTAAGGTGAAAATCAGCCGCCCTGTATATGCAGCACTGAGCAATTGCTCGGAACGCACTCTAGCCACGTTGGAAGCGAAAACCCGGCTCTCAATGGGGAAGCAGCGCAAGCTGAACGAAGCGCGCCGCTTGATCGTGGGGCTATCGGAAATCATGGAACCGGAAGACATTGCGCCGTGGTTTGAAGCAACCCAATGAGTGGCTTGATGGCCGCACGCCATTGCAGGCCCTTGAAGAGGGCAAAGCCGACAAGATATGGGAACTGATTTTCCACACGAAGGAAGGCGGCTACCTGTAGCCGTCATTGTTGGTTCTGTTTGAGGTCGCAATTTGCGACCTCAAAAAGGGAGTCATCTCTAAGATCACATTTTGTGGTCTTAAAGCACCCTACCCCATTGCCTCTTCAATAAGAGCACTGCACCCCACGCTGATATCCAGCCGATTTGTTTTCTTGCTGTAGAGTCCGGCATCCTGAAGGGCCTTTGCAAGGGCGTCGTGATCACCCCAGAGCTCGGGATGTTCACGGACGAAAGCGACGCGCTTTTCGCGGTCCTGCCGTCGCGGGCTTTTGACACCATTAGCTCCTAAGTTCTGTATTCTTTGAGTAGATGACTCAATAATGTTGTGCGGCGGTTTGCCGATGGCAGGCGTTGTGAGTGTTCAGGGGTTCATCTCTTGGCAAACGGATTGTCTACATGTATACAATTATTTTCATATAGCAAGCACTTAGGTTCGGAAGGAGTTAATCGTGACTAATGATAGGCTTCCAAAAGGTGTCTGGCCGGTGATGCTGACCGCATTTCATGCAGACGGTTCCATCGACTGGGACGGGGTCAGCGCCCTAGTTGACTGGTACATCGAAGCCGATATTGCCGGCCTCTTCGCCGTTTGCCTCTCAAGCGAAATGTACACTCTCACCCCTGAAGAGCGACTGGCTTTGGCCGCCCACGTTGTGAAGCAAGCCGACGACCGTGTGCCGGTCGTTGCCCCCGGCACGTTCGCCGAAACCGCAGACAACCATACCGAATTCATCCGGCGCATGTCTGATACAGGAGTGAATGCCGTCGTCCTAATGCCTTGTCAGTTGATGGGAGAAGATGCGAAGGAGTCAGAGCTACGCGGGGCGCTTGAAACGTTGGCGGAAGGTACAGCATCTGTAGACCTCGGACTTTACGAATGCCCCGCTCCCTATCATCGACTCATCCCGACTAAAGACCTGAAATGGGCTGCAGAAACGGGTCGCTTTATCTTTCTCAAGGAGACCTCGGCCCAGCAGGATCTTCTCCAAGCCAAATGCGAGGCGGTAAAGAACACCCGCCTCCATCTCTACAACGCCCATAGCCCCAGCCTACTAATCGGGCTGAAGCATGGAGCCGCCGGCTGCAGCAATATCGCCGCCAACCTATACCCCCAACTCTTTGCCTGGCTCTGCGAGAACTACAGAACCCACGCCGAACTCGCAGATGAACTCGGCACCTTCCTCGCCATCGCCGATCCGCTGGCGCGGCTGGAGTACCCGGCCGGAGCCAAGGATTACCTTGGACGGATCGGCCTCCCCATTACCGCAACCTGCCGTCTGGATATACCACGTGGGAAGAACGATGACTTGAGCATCCTCCACCAACATCTTCACCAACAGATTAGAGCCTGGCAACAGAAATTGGGTACTGTCAAAAGAGCAGGAGACAAATAATGAAGCCCCTGGCTAACGACTACACCGCCCTCTTCGAGAGCCCGAACCCACAGCAAATCAGCTGCTACAGTCCCGGAATTTGCCGACTACCCTCGGGACGTCTCATTGCCAGCTGCGACCTGGGCGGGCCGGGTATGGATACGGTTGATGGCCCCAAGGGCGAGTATGCCAGTTGCTCGCGCTACTGGCAGGGGCGCGCCTACATCTCCGATGACCATGGGGAGAACTGGCGAGAGACATCCCGGTATCCCTTCTTCCATGCTCGTCCCTTCCAGGCAGGAAACAGCCTCTACATCCTGGGCCACCTCGGGGATCTCACCGTTATCCGGTCTGATGATGACGGCGAGACCTGGAGTGAGCCGGTGAAGCTCACCGAAGGACAACGTTGGCATCAAGCGCCCTGCAATGTCCACATGGCCAACGGCTGCGTCTATCTGGTAATGGAGCGACGTGTCACCCAGGACATTCAAACCTGGTATGTAGGCGAGGTAGCTCCAGTACTGATGCGAGGGCGTGTCGACGACGACCTGACAAGACGGGAGAACTGGACCTTCGCGTCGGAGCTGAGTTTCCGTGACACCCTCCCTGGCGTGGAAACTGACCCGGCCATCGACTACTTCGGCATCCCCTTTTTCAATGCGCCCTATCCAAGTGGCAGCAACCCGGCCCCGGGTCGAAACTGTGCCCCCATGGGTTGGCTCGAAACCAACGTGATCCAATTCACCGACCCGAACCACCTCTGGCACGACCCCTCCGGCCGTACCCTCCACCTCTGGGCACGTGCCCACACCGGCGGCACCGGCTACGCTTGCATTGCTAAGGTTGTCGAAGAAGGCCCACAGCCTGGCACCGGAGCCATGACCACCCAACTCGAAACCGTCCCTTCAGGCAAGAGCATCCTCTACACGCCCTGCCCTGGCGGACAGATGAAGTTCCACGTGCTCTTTGACGAAAAGACACAACGCTTCTGGCTCCTCTCCACCCAGGCCACCGATAGCATGATCCGCCCCGACCGCATACCACCGGACCGCTACAATTTACCGAACAACGAACGCCGCCGCCTACAGCTCCACTTCTCACGCAATATGATCGACTGGTGCTTTGCCGGGCTGGTAACGGTCGGAGCGTGCGAGGTAGCGTCACGTCACTACGCATCCATGGTCATCGACGGGGAAGACCTTCACGTGCTGAGCCGCTCTGGAGACGCAAACTCGAAAACCGCCCACGATGGCAACCTTATTACGTTCCACACGATACAGAACTTCCGTTCGTTGGTATACTGAAGAAGATTAAGAAGCTAGAGGAGGTCTCAAAACACCTATCAGTGCCCCTTTAGGCTAGGCGCTTTTGGGGTGATGGTTACTTAATTTCCTGTTGAATCCGGTCGCGGAGAAATTCGTGGCGGTAGCAACTCTGCTTGGCTCCACAGGACTGTCTGACAGTCAGCGCCGCCTCGATCCTCGTTACCCTTCCTGCCTTATCATCTACCCCCTGCTTACCTCGGCTTCCAGGCGCACCACCAGCCCTGCACCTTTTCAGGAGGTGAATGGCGATCTGGATGCCGATCTCCCGTCCGGGAAAGTCCAGCGTGGTAAGAGGAACTGTCATGGCGGGGGCGAGTTGGCCTCCGTCGAGGGACAGCATGGCGGTTCTTTTCGGGACGTCAATCCCAAGAGCGTTGAGGAGGTCGAAGAGCTGAATAGCCTCCGCTTCATCGGCGGAAACGATGGCGGTAGGTCCTTTGCGACCGCTGAATTGAGCCTTGAGTGCGGGTAGGGCGAGGGGGTCAATATTGCCCAGCAGCGGACAGTCTTCGGGCTTGAGCTTGAGCGTTTCAACGGCGCGCCTGAAGCCCTGATAACGGAGCTCCGAGGAGGAGTAGCCCCGGGTCGAGCCAGCATAGGCGATTCGTTTGTGGCCGATGCTGTGAAGGTAGGTGGCTGAGCGATACCCGGCCTGTTCCTCGTCGACAATGATCTGGTGGCCGGAGAATCCTTTGAGGCTACGGGAGCCGATGACAACCGGAAACGGAACCTTCTCAATCAACGGCAGCAGGCGATCCATAACTGCCGTCTTTCCGCTGGGAACAATTCCGAGACCGTGAGTCCCCTGATTCTTGAGTTGCGTGATGAGTTCGGTGGTGTAGGCGGGATTGTAATTATCGGTCTGAACCATTCCAATGGCGTTCTGCTCCTTTAGCGTGGAGCAGAAGCCGTCGGCCATGTCGCTGTAATAGCCACGGTTAATCATGGGGAGGATAAGGGAGACGCAGGGGAGAGATGGCGCCTTCGCCTCAGAGACAAAGCTGCCGCGCCCCGGGGTGCGGCTAACCCTCCCGGCTTTCTCCAGTTCCTTAACCGCCCGCATGGCTGTTATGCGGGACACAGCGAATTCGGTACAGAGCTCTTTTTCCGTCGGGATCCGATCACCCGGCCTCAGTGCTCCGACCTCAATTCTGCTGAGTAGAGCCGAAAGTACAATTTCAAACTTTTTCATAGCGTCGATATGTTATAACAAATAGTGCGTCTTGTCTATGCATTTTCTTTTTTATGGTTTTATTGACATCGTTCCTTAGTTTTGTTTTTTAGGAGCGTTATAACATTTCGTCCGTGTGCTTCGACATTGAGCGTGGTGAGTGGTGCGCGAATGAACTTTATGGTGTAAAAAGGAGAATGAAATGAAAGTCAAGATTGGGATCATTGGAATAGGCGGTCGGGGCAGTCATTTTGGCATGCTGATAGAGGCGCATCCTGATGCAGAGGTGAAAGCTTTGTGTGATCCGAATCAGACGAGAGCCAAAGCGGCCGGTGACATTCTCGGGGGGACGTACAACTACTATACCGAAATAGAGGCAATGCTTGGTGCGGAGGAACTGGATGCTGTGGTGATTACCAGTCCTGACAACTGCCATTCGGATAATGCGGTTGCGGCTATTAAAAAGGGAGCCAATGTGCTCCTTGATAAACCGCTGGCGACGACGGTAGCAGGGTGCAAGGCGGTGATTGAAGCGGCCAATGCCGCAGGCAAGATCGCCATGATGGGCTTCAACCTTCGTCATGACCCAACCCTCAAGCGACTCAAGGAGATTGTCGATGACGGTATTCTAGGGCGTGTGTTTTTGATTGAGAACCGCGAGTTTTACAATGGCGGCCGAACCTATATGGCGAGGTGGAACCGGAAGTACGAGATCTCCGGCGGCCTTTGGATTCATAAGGGATCGCATGACTTTGACGTATTCGGATGGCTCCTGAACTTTCCCCAGCCGGTTAAGGTGAGTGCTACCGCCGGAATTTCTGTCTTAAATGAGGACAATATCCCATTTGAACTTGAGGACGGTAAGCCTGTGGGGCCCACCTGTGGCAAGTGCCATTACCGGAAAATCTGCAAGGACTACAGCGGTTATGAGAAAAATGCAATGTGGGATGACAAGGCCATTGCGGAGGATCAATACGAAAGGGATCTCTGTATATATACCTCTGACAAGAGTGTGCATGACAACGGCATTTCGATTGTAGAGTACGAAGGCGGCATCCGGGCCAGCCATATGGAGTGCTTTATCACCTCGCTTACTGACCGGCTCTATACGGTGGTCGGAACCAAGGGGCAGGCTGAGGTGAGTTTGCATGAACGCACCATCCTGATCCGCCCCAGGTGGAGCCAGGAAACAATTCGGTATTCAATTCCGACACTCGACGGCAGTCACGGTGGTGCCGATCCAAAGCTTGTGGATGCCTTTATCGAGACAGTGATCGGGACACGGAAAAACACGTCCACCCTAGAGCAGGGCCTCCTGGCAACCGTGGTGGGACAGGCGTCTGAAATAGCCAGCCGGGAAGAACGAACCGTGATGATCTCCGAACTGATGGAGACTTAAATATTGTTTCTGAACCGGCCCGGGGTGACTCCGATACCATTGATTCATATGATGTTTAATGCATAAAAAGGGAATTGGGGTATCTCTTTCGCTGGACCACGTACTATACATAGTGAATGGATTTGTCATGTCATCTCGAGCTTGTCGAGGGATCTCATGTCTGTCGTAACGCGTTGCACTTGAGATTCCTTCGACAGGCTCAGGACAGGCTCTTCGACTTCGCTCAGGATGACAAGCGAAGAACAGGATGATAAGAAGTGAGCGTAATAACGAACGTCAAAATGTAGGGGGTAGTCCAGCAATGGGAATACCCCATAAAGGAAATTTGAAATGACACCGAAAGCGCTTCCGGCAGCCGATCCGTTTATCAGTCTTCGGCTCTTTAGTCACCATAAGAACGATGTTCTGCTCGATGACCTTTTGCAGGAAATCGCCAAGTATCCTGGCTGTTGTGATGAAATCTGGTTTGCAACCGATTACGGCTTCCCCGCTCTCGAGGTGCACGAAGCGTCAGCGGCGGGGAGGGTCCGTTCGGCTGGAAAAGTCCGGGCTATCGGCATGGCACCGAGCTTCCAGCTCAGCAACTGTCAGGGTCATGGCAAGGTTGATTGTCTGAACTATGCGGGGGTGAGTTGGCATACCCATGATGGCCAAATACAAACGCTACCCGTAGCCGAATCAAACGGCACCCTAACCGTTACGGTTCCGCCTATAGCGCCCTGGTGTATCGGGTTTCTCAGAATCGAATAATAATGACCCCCACGACACAAGGTCGTGGGGGTCACACAGATTGGCTTGTTTACGAAGTTAAATTAAGGGCATACGAAGAAATGCGAACACTTAAGCGCAACATAACTCGGATACCCTTAAACGATAAACTTTCATCGAGGGTGATGTGCAGTCTCCTTGAGAGACTATTTTGCCAATAAACATTTACTTTTCCAAGCCAGCGGACCGGCAGGGCGAAGCCGAACGGATTGCCGCTGAAGCTGTCTCATCTTGACACTCGTTCCGTCCGTCAACCCTGCAAGACCTTTCCATCCAGAACATCCGTAACCAAGCAATGAAACACAAGCTCACCCAGCAAGCGGTCTCCCTTACTATTCAAATGCACGCCATCTCCAATCTGAAGACTCTCAATATTCACCGTTTGCTTCATGGTTTCATATAGATCGACGACGGGGTACCTGTTTTCCGTGGCAAAGTCCTTTATGGCTTCCCTAAACCGATTCAACAAGGCCTCGTGGCCGCCGTCTTTCGCATGGAAGGAGGTGAACCTAGCCGGATCCGCCAGGCAAAAAGCATGCTTCATCCAGAGCACATGCGGAAAGGTAATCAGCACAACCTGAGTCTTGTTCGGGAGCAATGCACGCATGTCCCGTAAGTATTGCGTTGTTTCAGCAACTGAGACAGAACGCGAGGGGGCGTTGTATCCTGAATTGTTGCCACCAAACTGAAGCAACAGGACATCCGGATCGTGGTCCAACACATCCCGCTCAAAACGAGCCATCTTCTCGCGATCGGAATTCCCGCCCATACCGGAGTTGATAACGTCAAAAATGACGGCCGGGTACTGCTCCGACAACAATCGATTCAGCACGGATAGCCATCGCTTCTCTTCATCCTCAACATGTCGATCCATCGTGATGGAATCGCCAAACGCTACAAGGGTGACTTCTCTCATCTATCCCCCCCCCCTACTCGTCGACACCGTGGACCTACCCCTCTTTCCACAGACGGCGAAGCAGGTCCGCAGCGGCATCAACCACCACATATCCCCCCTCCGCAGCATAGCGGCTCCATTGTATGGGTTCGCCAGAGTAACCACCACCGAGTTTGCTGTACACCGTTCCCATGTAGCCTTCCGAACCGTCACACATACCGAAGACTGCCGTGACGGGAGCGGGGCTGCGCCGTTTGATGTCCAACCCGAACTGACAATAGAGTTCGCAGGGTTGGGTGAGGATGGCGATGTCACCGATGCGGATTCCATGCAGGTGCAGAACATCGACGGGATGATCGCCAAATTGGTCCTGAAGCGACTGAATGCCATGCGCAAGCATGGTGTCCCATTTTGACGGTGTCACTTCTCCATCCGCGCCTGAAGAAACTCGTGCATTGATATCGCGCGACCAGGCAAGGCGCTCTTCAGTGGGCAACTGGATATCGACAGTCAGCGTCTCGTGCATATGTCGAAAGCGCGTTTCGTTGCAGGGCGTCATCTCGTGCAGCAAGCGGAGCGTCTCGCCAGTAACCAAGTGTGCCAGGCGGCGCATCCCCTGCTCATTCGTTTCGCAGAAACGGTGCTTAGTCTCCTGGTTTTCCATCGCGATATCACCCTGCGCCCCGTTAAAGTAGAGGACGGGAAGCTCGTCCTGAACGGCTTCACGAAGGTAGCTGCGGGCCAGCCCGGGAAAGTCGGCCGAATAGAAGTTCGCGCCGTAGAATGATGTGGGATGCGTGGTATTGTGATACAGCACGGCGACGAGTGAGTTATCCTCCCGCAGGATGAAAAGGGCAAGGTGACTGGGATCGACGGTCCCCTCAAGCCCCGTGAAGTCTTCCCGCGTCGTGTCGCCATGCATGCTGTGCGTGCCGTCCGCCCAGCAAACGCGTCGATTGTATCCGATCTGGGCCGAGCCATGGCCCCACCCGATACGTGCTGGCTGCGCCGTCCCTTTCGCTCGTGTCGCCACGTCGGATAACAGATGCTCCAGCCGCTTGAGATAGTCGGTATCAATCGCCTTGCGCGGGTTGGTCGGGATCAGCGACGGTCCCGAATGCATGTGGGTTCCCGCCAAAATGATCGACTCCGGCTCGACGCCGCTGGCGAGGGTGATCGACGCCAGAATCGGATCCAGGAAACGCCGTTCGATGCCGACAAAATCACAACTGATGAAGAGGGCCTCCTGATCAGCCTCCTTGAGATAAAGTGCATTCGCTTCGCAGCGGTCCCGAATGCTCTCAGCGACCTGATCCACATTCGCGCCCTGTATCGGACGTCCGATTTCGTTGGTGATGTCTATCGTTGCCGCGCCAGCCTGTAACATGGGATGCTCCTTGTCGTTTGCTAAATCGTTCGGTTCATAAAAGCGCTACCAAAATACACCCCACTGGCCGTTCGGTTCAACCTTCAACATGGTTTCGGTTTTGGCTGTCTCACCCTACCGCTTTCCTGTCCACATCCGGCATATCGCGTTGAGAAGAATTTTCGAACGAAACGCAAGCGCAATGGCTTTCGGTCCGGCCGCGATTGCGCGTGGTCGAGAAACGCGTTCGCTTTACAACTGCACAATTGAATTATGAGGCATGGATAAAGAACTACTTGAAAATCTGACGGACGATGACTTCGTACATGAAAACCTCGACCGGTGGATGACTCTGGAACCTACAGAGTGAGATACTGAAATGGCTAACGGCGGAGTAAAGTCTATGGACATTGTTGAGGCCTTCTTCGATGCGCCCGACTAGCTGATAATGACATATTTCCACTGCATGGCTTTGGCAAAGGACTGCACAAGCGTCTCATCGATTCCGTAACAGAGCACGCTGTGATGGGTTCCACCACAGAGGCTGTACTGCTTAAGCAGATCGGGCACCGACAGCCGGGACGTGATCCAGCCGCGTATGCCGGCATTGATGGCTTCGCTGCCACCGGTATCACACACGTCCACAGGCAGGCCTATCAACGTGAAGGTGTCATTCGGCCCCGGCGCGACATTCAACAGCCACGCCGCACCGGGTTTGAAACATCCCGATGCGATGACCGGTTCGCCTGCGGCCGAAAACGGATAGGCTCGCTGTTCCAGCACCGGGGTGCCAGCAAGCAGATCCACATTGACCTCACCCATGTGTGACATAAAGATTCGGTCGCCCTCCCAATCCGGGCAGAACATTTCGGTAAACGTTGACTCAGGAACGACCTGCGCCAGCGCACCGCAGAACGCAGCCGTCAAAACATCGCCCTCGCCGCCGTAACCCACGCCACGCGCCATGGCCTTGGATGCTTCCAGAAAAGGAACGACCGGTAGCCCCGGCGCGCCGGTGATGTCTCTGAAGTTTATGGTAATCGCCGAAAGGGATTCCTGTTCGATCCAACGGCGAAGGCCCAATCCGGCAGCTTCCGTAGCCACCAGCGCATCCTCCGAAGGGTCCGCAGACGTGAATCGGGAGCGGTCCACTGCAATTTCCGACTGGACCTCCGGGGCCTCAAGAGCCGGCATCAGTTTTGCGACCTCCTCAGAGCTGGCAAAAATCACATCCATCCCGATCTCGCGCTTCAATACATCGAATGGAACCGCAAAATCCCCCATCCCCTTGAACGGTTCCCCCACGATGCCCACGCGTGCTTGCCGGAACGCCCCGGCAACTTGATAGCCTCTCAGAATAGATACGGTCCGTTCGATGACATCCGACCGCTCCCAGTGCCCCACCTCAAGGTCAAAGGGCTTGTCGCGCCGAATCAGTAGATTGCAGAGGTCCTGCACCCCATGAATGCCATGATTGAAAAGAATGCGGGCTGCCTCTTGCTCGAAGCCGAACTTAAAGTCAGGTGTGGTATCGAGTAAAATCAGCGGCAGGGCGGTCTCCGCCAGAGCGTCAATGGATTCAAGCGAAGGAGAATAAGCCAGATGAAGCGTCACAATCGCATCAACATCCGCCTCTTCAAACTGGTCGACTGCGGCACGAGATTCGTCACCCGTGCGACAGGCTTGTGCCCGAAAGACCTTTACGCCGTGGGCCTTGTATACCCCTTCTATGGTCTCCGCAAATGCACGGACGGATTGGGCCTTGTCTCGATCCAAGACCTGATCATACAAGTCAAGAAAGAGCGGGAGTAAACCAATCGACAGCGTGGTCATGAACATGCTCCTTTCGATTGCGTTGTACGATCCCCATAGTTCCGTTGAGCCACCCCCGTGAACAGGCGGTGGGCGTTATTAAAGAAGAGGTCCTCGATTTCCGACTGGGACAACCCGGCACGTGTGGACGCCTGCTTGATACCGCGCAGCTGCTCATAAAAGAAAGTCGTAAAAGCCACAACATGCTCGGCATCGTATATGGCGCTTCCAATGACAACATCCTCCGCCATCAGGTAGGCGTACTGGTTGTTGATCTCCACCGATTTCCCGTGCAAGAACGCGACAGGAGCATCCGATCCGAAAAGAATGCGTTCCCGCGGAAAGTGTCGGAGCGCGTATTCCAATACCCCTGCATGGTTGACCATTGCCGTATCCAGGTAGGCATTGGGACAGGCTGCAATGCCGTCGAGCTGGTCGATGATATTTGTAAGATAATAGGCTCGCCCAATATGGGCAAATATGATCTTCGTCTGCGGATAGCGGTTACAGATGTCGATCATCTGTTTCTGATTGACGGGATCCGCCAGGCGTTCTGGACGTGGGATGTGGAGCGTGATAGCCAACCCCTTTTCGTTAGCATATTCCATCTGCTCAACCGGCAACATGTCAGCGATGGTGACCTCGGCAGCCGGCTTCCAATCAACAAAGTTGAGGTAGGGCTTGTAGCCAATCAGTCGGTTCTTCTCAACCCGTCCGACAATGTCCGCAATCTTGTCATTTGGCGACACCAGCGCCATGCCAAAGAAACGGTCGTTATCTGAGATGTGACCAGAATAGCGGGCCGACGCGTCCAAATCGGACAGGTATGAGGGGCTGCCAAAGCTGTTCAGGTGGAACTCCATGTCAGGCAAAAGGGCACTCGTCCACTCCAGACACTGTTCCAGCGTGAACGCCCCGCCGAAGGAAGCCAAGTAGCTTTTCGGAGGAAAAACGTGGCCGGGAACCAGAGTGGATTTGTCAAACAGGTGGGTGTGCGCATCAAAAATACGTGAGGGCAGGAAGTCCTTCAGCTCAGAATCATACACCCGTTTATCCAGTTCAGTGTGCTTAATTGTCATGTCTACTCCTTGTCTGTTCAAACGCATCACGCGCATCGCTATAGATTCCAACTCCGATTCCAGCCAACAGGGCGGCACCTTTGGCACCCGCATGAGACGAGCCGACGCTCAGCTCAATGCCTGTAATCTCCTCGACGATGCCCGGCCAGACAGGGCTCCGGGATGGACCGCCGACCATCGTCGCCTGTTTGAATGCCATGCCTCGCGATTCAAGCTGCTTGATTTTCTGGTTGAGAAGCCGGGCGGCACCTTCCATCACAGCCCGGCTCACGTTTTTTGTCTCGGCATCAATAGGACATGGGGGCTTCAGCAGATCAATCAACAGGCCACCCGCACCCGGTTCCGCTGCGGCCGCGGTTTCGTCAAAGATCCGCATCTTGTCCTGCTCATGAGGCGCGATGACATGGTCGACATACCAATCAACTGTCCGTCCAATGCGTGAAACCGAAAAAATGGCACCCCACGGCCCACCCGTCTCTGAGAGAAACGAGTCGCAGAGCAGTTTCGCATCAATAATGCGTTGTCGATCCATCTCCGGGAAGAACCCCACCCAGGACGTTCCGCAAGATAGCATCAGTTTCCCGGGCTCAAGCACCCCCATCGCACGGGCTGCCGACGGATGATCAAAGCACCCGGCGACCACCGAGGTCCCGAGAGGCAACCCCGTATCGTTAGCCGCTGTCGGTGTCACGTGCCCCGCTATAGCCCCACTCTCCACCAGAGACGAAAGCGTGTCTTCCGGAATATCCAAAAGATTCAGAAAGGGCTGATGATAGTGGCCTTCAACCTGGTCCTGCATGTGGAACGTCGTGGCAGTGGAATGATCCATCGCCCAGTTGCCGGTCAGACGAAACAAGAGCCAGTCGGTATTCATGCCATAGTGTTCGGCCGATCGGAATAGACGGCTCCTGTGTTCTCTAAGCCAAGCCAGGTGCGCAAGGGGAAAGCGATCCACGCAAGGCCAACCCGTTATCTGGCGCACCCCCTCGGGCGAGAGCGCGTTCAGGACCTCAGGCAGCGGGTCTTCCGCCCGCTCGTCCATCCAGCTGATGACCGGCGTCAGCGGCTTCCCGTTCTTGTCAGTCAACAGTGTGTTACCCGATGCTGCGGATATAGCCAGGGCCGCAATGGGTCCGGGCGCATCAGCTACCAGTCTACGAATGACCTCGCAAACATCCAAATAGTGCTGTTCGGGATCGGTCTCAACCCAGCCAACCTTGGGATGAGTCAGCGTCGTTCGCCTATTGGCCTCCGCCACAACGTTGCCCACCGCATCGATGACCACGCCCTTGATCGCGCTGGTCCCCAGATCCAGTCCCATAAAATAGAGTCTGTCTGGATATTGGGCCTTGGATGCTGAATGTTGGGTGTTCATTGCTCCCTTTCCCAACTTCAGCCTTTGTCCATCATCTGCGCCGCCGCCTCAGGCTCCACCCCATCGTTGATCACAGAATTAAGTGCCGCGATCAGTGCAGGTGGATTCTCTGCCATGAAGATATTGCGACCGAAGATGATGCCGCGAGCACCCTGCTCGATCGAAGCGTGCGCCTTCTTGAGCACGTCCAGATCGGTATTCAGTTTTTCAGCGCCAATCGTAAAGACCGGGACCGGAGTATTCTCGACCACTTCGTGGAAGCGATCGCCGGTGAAGAAGGTCTTGATTAAGTCAGCGCCCATTTCGGCCATGATGCGAGAAACACGTTTAACCTTGGCATGCACCTGTTCTGGAGTCTTCTCATTGTGCTCCACCACATAAGCCTCGCCAATCAGAGGAATCCCAAGGCGCTCTTTCTGTCGTACCACTTCCGAAAAGATCTGAACATTCTCCGTCTCACGTTTCCGATCATTGTCCTCTTCGAGGAACAACGAACAGATAACCGCTTCTGCCCCGGCCTGAACGGCCTCTTCCACGGTCGTGGCGATGGTGGTAAATCCCTCGCGGTACCCAAGTGGATAGTAGAATGATGCGCTCCAATTGATGCGCACCACCGGCGCAGGGGCGGGGGTACCGGAGAGCAGATCCCAGTTACGCCGGAGCATGAAGCGCGGCAGCAACAGCGCATCGGTTTCCAGACAGCTCTTAATCGCCGGAGCCGCGCTCTCGATCCCCGGCTGATCGCCGTATTCCACCACATGATCAAGGGCGGAGATCACGAGGTTCTTTTTTCCTCTAAACAGCTTCTTTACGCGCAAATCAATTCCTGACATCTGGGGTTTCCTCACTCGTGATTATATCTATTCTCTGTTGCTGGAAATCAATATACCAAATCTATCAAAGAATTTCTTCCCACACCAGATGATTGACCGCGAGCCTGGCGCACGCGTTGTGGGTCTGCATATACCACTGGCCTGGTTCCTGCAATGGGAGCTTCCACGTCATCTCGTCGACCGAGTCCTCGGTTTTGACGTCCTGATTGACCGCTCGGGGCAGCAGCCGTGCAGCGACCTCGACCTGTTCCGCAACTGGGTAAAGCTGGCACACGACCACGGCAGAGACGGACGTGATATCATACTTCTGGAAGTGAGGGGGCGCCTGTGGAGAATGGCGCTGGATCTCAAAGAGGAGACACCAAATGCGTCGGGCAACGCCAAGCGTCCCCTTGCACCCGGGGTCTTCGAAAGCGCCGTTGAGTATGTGGCGGCGCACTACCGGGAACCCATTCGAATTTCTCAAGTTGCCAAAACCGCGGGTGTTTCACGAAATCACATCATGCGTCTGTTTCGCCAGGTAACTGGGTGGACCATCAACGAATATGTCACACATCTACGCTTGTCGCATGCACAGCGCCTGCTGGTCACCACCGACCTTAAGGTTATCGACATCATGTATGACTCCGGCTTCAGCTCACCCAACCGATTCTACACCGCCTTCAAGGAGCAAACCCATACGACCCCGGCTCGCTATCGCCGACGGTTTGGATAGACCCGCCAGCGCTACTCTGCAAGGCCACTCAATATGGCTCTTCTGAATAATCTATGGGTAAATTGTGAGTTCTTCGGCTTTCAAACAGATAACGCATCTGCCTCGATTAAAGTCTATCGTTTAAGGGTATCCGAGTAAGCGTATCGCATAAGTGTGCGATTAAGAATGCGAGTAAGTGCCTGCCACGCCGCCGGCATGGTTGCGCTTCCTACTCCGCCCTCGCTACGCTCGTGCCCCCCCCTTTTCGCCAAGGCTTCGGAGGTCAAGTCGCGTCTCTCCAACTCTCAACCGTACACTTTGTCGCACCCTTAACCGCCACCCCTACTCGGATACCCTTAACCGACCAACTTTAAACGGTCACGCAACGACAACTATTCGGCTCTCCAGAAACACTCAACTACCCACAGACTCATTTGAATAGCCTTAATTTTGGGAGTCCCCTGACACCACACAATGGAGCTGGGGCGCCCCCGCCCCGGAAATGGCCTGTTGAGAGATTCTCACTAAACCTATATCCAGCGGCCTAAGCTTTGATTGCAAGGCTCCCAGAATCCACGGCGCAGTCAGGGCGTCGGCCCTGCTCGAAGCAAATGAAAGCCTCGATCATTTCGTCAGCAAGGCGATACACCTCGTTGCCATGGGCACCCGCCAGATGGCTGGTAAGCATCGCATTGGGCAACGCGTAGAAGGGGCTCTCCACAGGAGGAGGCTCTGGATACGTCACATCAAGCAGTGCGGTAAGATCAGGGCGATCCCGGAGTACGGCAATGAGGTCGGCCTCGCAGACTTGGGCACCACGGCCTGTATTGATGAAGGTGGCATTTTCCCGCATTGAGGCAAAGTGTGATTTTGTGAGCACTTTCTGGAGAGTCGGCAGGTTCGGCAGGTGGTTGCTTACCACGTATGCCTCGCGGAACGCCTGCTCCAGTTCAACACGATCAACACCCATAGCAGCGGCATCCAAATCCGACAAAAACGGATCAACAACCAAGACGTTTAGCTTAAACGGTTTGAGCAATGCAATCAACGTACGTCCAATGCAGCCCGCCCCAATGAACGCAATCGTCTCACCATAGGTACCGGGCCCCTGAAATACATCATTCGCAATGCGCCTCGTCGCATCTCGGCACTGGCGCTCATTGACGAAGTAGCCTTTACAGGCCAATAGAGTTTGTGCGAGACACCACTCAGCAACGGCGACGCCATTGGACGCCACCGCACTGCAGACTATAATGTCTCGCGCAAGATACGGTAAAGCAAAGCTCTTCACGGCTCCTGCCGCATAGAAGACGGCCTTCAAATTGGGAAGGTTGTCGATTTGCGCCTCTGAAAGCGCCGGCATTCCCCATGTTGAAAAGACGACCTCAAGATCCTGAAGATGCGCCGCTTCCGCATCAATGTTCTCCTGTGTAATAAAAACGGGATGCAGGTCTGTTAATTCGGCTACGCGCTGCCGGCGTCCATCCCCATAGACACGGTAAATCTGGCTATAGGCCTCACTCGTATTTGTAAAAAATGCAGATTTCATAGCTGCAAACGATAAATCCAATAACATACCGTGGCAAGCATCTTCATTCGGGGCAAAGATTAGGGTAAAGACAAAAGGCGGGCCACCTCTAGCCACTCTCCCTTTTCCCATTTCAGCCTTCAGCTTTCAGCTTTTCCAAATCTTCTTGCGCCTTCGCGGGCACAGCTATAGTCTTCAACGCGGGGGATGACGAAATGCTTCTACATCTGGTACGAGCGGATCGAAAAACGCAAACGGAAGAGCTGGCATGTCTGAGAATGCAACACGGAAGACCCGCGTCCTGGTTGTTGAGGACGAGAAGAGCATCCGGCTGACGATGGCGATGTTCTTGGAGGCTGCCGGGCACACTGTCCACACGGCGGCGAGCCGGACGGAAGCCACGGCACTTGTCGATGAGCACGATTTCGACGTAGCAATTCTGGATATTCTATTGGGGCAGGACAACGGGGTTGATATCGCCAAGGCCATCCGCGACCGCAATCCGAACACGCAGATCATTTTCGCGACCGGAGCGCCGGAGGTACGGTCTTCCCGCGAGGCGATTCATCTGCATGCCTTCGACTACCTCACAAAGCCGGTCGGCAAAGAACAGCTCCTCGAGGTCGTCAGCCGCGCGGCAGAAGAAAAGCAGCGGCGGGATGCGTATGATCAAGCTCAGGAGCAACAGGAACACTACCAGAAGGAATTGGAAGGCAAGGTCGTTGAGCGCACGGCCGAACTCGCGCAACGAGAGAAGCAGTATCGCGAGTTGGTCGAGAACTTGAACGATGTAATTTTTGAACTGGCCATAGACAGTCACTTCTCCTACATCAGCCCCGTGGTCGAAGTCGTGCTCGGATATCGACCGGCCGATCTCGTGGGGCAAGCCTATGAACCCCTGATCCATCCCGACGATCTCGCGCGGATCCGCCAAGCATTTGAGCACCAACTCGCGGGGCGGATCTATCCGAGTGAATATCGGATGCGCAAACAGGACGGCAGCTACATGTGGGTCAAGACATCAAGCCGGTCAGTCCTCACAGCGGACGGCCAACCTGCCGGCATCCGTGGAGTGATGACGGATATCAGTGAACGCAAACGAGCAGAGGACCGTCTCAGGTTCCTTGGTGCGATTGCAGAGCAGGTGACGGACTCCATCATGGTCACCGACGTGAACTTTAAGATCACGTACATCAACTCAGCCGGGCAGGCTTTGTTCGGCTATGCTAACGAGGAGCTGATTGGCCGCACGCCCGATATCCTCAACGCCGAACCCACGGCCGAGAAGATGCAGAAAGCGCTCTATCGGACCGTTTCCTCTGGCAAATCATACACGGGAGAAGGGCTCAATAAACGTAAGGATGGGACCACGTTCATCTGCGAGTACAAGGTGTCGCCAACGCGAAACGAAAGGGGTGAGATCGATGGCTCCGTTGCGGTCCAGCGCGACATCAGCGAACGCAAGCAGGCGGAAACAGCACTTGTGCGCGCTAATAAACGGCTGCAATCTCTTGCGGGACAGCTGTCCGACATTGACGAAGCAGAGCACAAGCGCTTGTCTCGCGAGTTGCACGACCGCGTGGGTCAGTCGCTTACCGCGCTGGCGATAACCCTTTCCTACGTCGCGGAAGCATTGCCGGCGGACACGCCTCCCGACATTCTGGGCAAAGCGAAGAACGCGTGTGTTCAGGCGGAGGCCCTGGCGGGGGACATTCGCGATGTGATGACGGAACTGCGCCCTCTTGTGCTCGACGACTATGGTCTTATTGCGGCAGTGCGCGCGTATGGCGAGGGTTTCTCGCAACGCAACGGGATTTCTGTTGTGATTGACGAAGTGGACGAGATCAGGCGACTGTCTTCCCACACGGAGACGGCCGTCTTTCGAATTGTCCAGGAAACTCTGACGAACGTTCTGCGCCACGCGGAGGCTACCGAGACGTGCATTACGTGCGAGGCGAATTCGACGGGGTGGCGGATGGTTATCGCGGATAACGGGATAGGGTTCGAGGTTGCCCCTGATACAGAGAGTGAGTCCCATTGGGGGTTGACCATCATGCGGGAACGGGCCCACGCGATGGGGTGCGACCTCTGCGTGCACTCATGCCCAGGCAATGGCACAAGCGTTGTCATAGACATTCCCGCTTCGGCAGGAAAAGGGGTCAAGGAGGAAATCGGGGGAGATTAAGAAAAGTATGAAAAACGAAGTGAGGCGATTAAGCTACATAACAGTAAGGGTGGCGAGTAAAAGTGCGCTTAAGTGTGCGATGAAGTGTTAAAAACGGGGGGAGAACAGGAATGACAATCAAGGTATTACTGGCCGATGACCATGGAATCGTCCGTGAAGGCGTGGCGCTCATTCTGGAGAAGCAGAAGGATATCAAGGTTATCGGCGTTGCCGACGACGGGCGCGAGGCGGTACAGCTCGTGGCACAGCTTCATCCGGATGTGGTTGTCTTCGATATCTCCATGCCCCAACTCAACGGAATTGAGGCTGCGCGACAGGTGACCAAGCAACACCCTTCCACGCGCGTGATTATTCTCTCCATGCATGCCACAGCAGAGCATATCCATGGCGCCTTGCGGGCCGGCGCCTGCTGTTATGTGTTGAAGGAGTCTGCGGGAAAAGAAATCGTGAGTGCCATACACGCCGCGGCCAAAGGTCGCCACTTTGTCAGCCCGAAGGTGAGCGACATGGTCCTTCAAGACTATGCACATTTGAAACGTAAGTCGAAGGTCAGCCCGGTCGAGTCGCTCAGTTTCCGTGAGCGCGAAATCTTGCAACTTGTCGTTGAGGAAAAATCGAGTAAGGAGATCGCCACGATGATCCATCTGTCGCCCAAGACCGTGGAAAGCTATCGCAGTCGCTTGATGACTAAACTCGGAGTGGCAGGCATTGCCGGCCTGGTGAAATTCGCGATTGCCAACGGGCTGACAACGGAGGGGTAAGGTGTCCGGGGGGTTCCACCCCTGGCTATAATGTGAATCCCCTTTGGGGAAGGGAACAGAACATTGCCCAAAGGGTAACCACATCAAAGCCCAGGCAGAATGCCTAGGGTTAATGACGGCACGATAAAACGAACCCGCTCCCCAAAAGGGAGCCATATCATTGCCTCTGAGTAAACATTTTCACCTCCCACCACCCTCCCATTTCAACTTTCAACTTTCAGCCTTTCAGCCTTTCAGATTTCAGATTTCAGATTTTCTCCCCCCTCCCATTTCCCGATTTACTCCAACATTCCCCACACGAAGTCACACACTCTCCCCACATACAGAGCCCGCACAGTATGCGATCGTAGTTTTGGGGATCAAGCAGACTGGTCGCCCAGACCGGAAAGAGAGGATCGAATGAAGCACCAGCCAAATAGCCTGCGGTTGTCATCCAGAGGTGCCCGCGTTCACTTTGCCATTGCGGTCGCCTTGATCTCCGTAATTCCTTGCCTCACGCTGTACTATCTGTACATCTCCTCAAGAGACGCGCAGTTGCTCACGCCGGCACATTGGGCCGTTGCGGTACTGGGGATTGCCGGGGCCATGTGCTTCGGCTATATGTTGCTCGGCAGGTACCCGGCCGTCATCATGAGGTTGCGATCGTACCTGCAAGACGTGGCGCAGGGCGAGCTTCTGGACGAGGTCGATCTGTCGGGCGGGGGGGGACAGGACATTCTCGCCATTGAGGAGGCGTTGAACATCGTGGTCGGCAGGCTGCGCTCAAAACTGCATGAGACTGAGGAACAAAGGTTAAAACTTAAGAGTGAGCTCTTCCAGTCCCAGAAGCTCGAATCCATCGGCACGCTGGCCAGCGGGGTAGCGCACGAAATTAACAACCCGATCATGGGCATCATGAACTACGCACAGTTGATCCAGGATGGGATGAATACAGAATCGCCCCTTTGTAAGTACGCCAACGAGATCATAGTGGAGACCGAACGCGTCGCCACGATCGTGAAGCACCTGTTGAGGTTTGCTCGGCAAGACAAGCAATTCCACAATTCCGCGCGCATCATCGACATCGTGAACGGCACTCTCTCGCTTGTCAGTGCAGTGATGCGGCACGACCAGATCACGCTTTCCGCAGATGTGCCTGAAGACCTGCCAGAGATCAGATGCCGGAACCAGCAAATCCAGCAGGTGCTGATGAATCTCCTGACCAATGCCCGCGATGCGCTGAATGAGAAGTATGAGGGACATGACGAAGATAAGATCATGCACATTAGTGCCCAACTGATATCGGATATCGGACATCGGATGGCGGATGGTGGAACTGCAGATGTGGGAGATGGAATAGCGGATATCGGAACTATGCAGGAGCGCAAACAAAAGCAAGTGAATCTCGCGGCACCCTCTCCAATATCCAATATCCGATATCGTTACGTTCGCATTACAGTCGAAGACCACGGCGTCGGCATTCCCCCAGAGGTCCGCGAGCACATGTTTGACCCGTTCTTCACCACCAAGCCGAGAGACAAAGACGCGGGCCTGGGGCTCTCGATCAGCCACGGCATCGTCAAGGACCATGGCGGCGAGTTGAGTGTAGAAAGCAAGCCAGGGCAGTGGACGCGGTTTTATGTAGATCTTCCCGTGTGATGAGAGCTGCAAACCAACAGAAAGAGAGAGTCAAAGCGAGGATGCCCCGGAAAGGCCACTCTACATCCGCTGTTGTGGCAAATCAAATGTTCGAATTCTCGTTTCTTGTGGACAGCGTCGCAGGGGGGTGTTTGAATTGCTCATAGGTACTGGTGCGATACAGCAGAGAAGGGAGTCGATATGGCAAGGCGACCGAAACAGACAAGAACTCTTGTAATTGATGACGAACAGGGGGTACGGTTGACTCTGAGGGTCTGGCTGGAGAAGACGGGACACTACCGCGTCTTTACGGCAAGCAATGGGCGCAAAGGGTTGCGCATTGCCTGGTGGAGAATCCCGTCTGTCATTCTGCTAGACATTACAATGCCCGGACTCAACGGGATTGAGGTGCTCAAGAAACTAAAGAAATCAAAGCGGACGTGCCACATCCCGGTAGTCATTCTGACCGGGAATCCGACGGAGGAAACCAAGGAGGACGCCTCCTACGAGTACGCAGAGGATTATCTAACGAAACCCATTACATTCGAAACGTTGCACAAGAAGCTCAAGGCCGTTCTCAAGCTCCACCACGTGCAGTCGCGGCAATGGCGCATCTAGTCTGAAACTTGGCCTGTTTCCTAAGGTGGCAACCTGAAACCCTCCAGCCTCCCTCACAAAGCGGGCGGTGGAGGGCGGGCGTTCGAATTTCAGACTAGGGATGTCGATTCGGACGTCGTTCAAGCTGGACTGCAGGACGTGATTCATTGTCAACCCGTTACGTGATGCGACAATCTCTGGCAATTCCCCAGCTGTGTTGTGGCGTACAATGGCCAGAATACCAACTTCTGTTCGGGGAGTTCCTGATAGGGGCCCTGTTGGAGTACCCAACCCTGTTCGCAATTGCGATACGTGTCCAGGCACAGGTGCAGACTTCGGAGGCGTCCTGCCGGGCCCGACTTGACTTCGAGGGGATGGATCTTGCCATCACGAATCGCCAGATAGTCAACTTCCGCACTGGATCCTTTTGCTGCACGAGACCAGTAGCATAGTGTTTCGTTATGCCACGCCAACATTTCTTGGGCAACAAATTGCTCAGCGAGTTGACCGCGATAGAGCGCCATCAGGCTATGGTTGCCAACGGCCATCGTTGGATCCATCCCACACACATATTGCATGAGACCAATATCCAGCATCGCCGCTTTGAAGCGCTTCCCGTGCGAGAGCCCCAAAGGCAAGCCTGAAGGGGTGACAGAGCGGATCTTGCTGAATAGCTTTGCCTTGCATAGAAGGTCGAAGGCTTTGTGGTTGGTTTTGCCAGTGGCGTGCTCATAGAGGTGTGTGTAAATGATCTGTTGACCCACTGATTTGCTGGCGGCTTCAAACACGCTGTCTAGGCAGGCGCGATCAACAGATGGGCGGTATTTGGCAAAATCATCACGATAGGACGTGGCAATTTGGGAGTGGACGTCTAAGGCTTCGAGTCGTGATTCCGTGTCACGATAGGTGGCCACGGCTTCAGGCATGCCCCCGATGAAGAAATAGTCCCGCAACTGCTCGTGCAAAGCATCCACGGTGGCTTGTGAGTGTTCGCGCGGATGCTCTAGTATCTTTTCGGCTGCGGCGTTCTTGCCCATGGCTAACAAGTACTCGTAAAACGTCATGGGTGAAAGATGAAGATACTGAACCCGCCCTACGGGTACGGAGTAGTCACCTAAAGCAAACTCAAGCATTGAACCTGCAGCGACAACGTGCAACTCGGGTAGCTGTTCATAGAAATAGCGCAGTGCTGTAATCGCCCTTGGACAGGCTTGAATCTCATCGATGAACAGCAGTGTCTTGCCGGGGAGGATTCGCTCCGTGTAGGGCTCGATGGCGTTGAGCATTGCCTTGGGACTTAACTCTCCTGCGAAGGCTGCGTGGAATTGCGGCTGACCTTCAAGGTCAATCTTGACGACGCGTTCAAATTGTTTTGCCAGGCAATTCTCGACAAGCCACGTCTTGCCCACTTGTCGCGCTCCGCGGATGATGAGTGGTTTTCGCCGGGGAGATTGAGCCCAATTCAGAATGCTCTCTTCAGCAAGTCTTTTCATTTCTAAACCTCCGATTGGTGTCTACGTTCTGTAAAAGGTTTCGTCTATTTGGCTCCCTACAATACTGTCAGATGTTAGGGGTGCAATATAGCGCCATGATTCCCGCATAACAAGGGTTATTATGGATACCATGTCACGAATACCAAGGGTGATATGCTCTAAACGGATTCGGATGCGTATGATCAGGCTCAGGAGCAACAGGAACGCTACCAGGATGAACTGGAAGGCAAGGTCGCCACCAGCCTCGATCCGCTCGACGGTACGCTTGCCCACTCCAGCCTCATCAGCTGACTGCGCCTGAGTGAGGTCGAGATCAAGACGACGACGGGCAAGGCGTTGTCCAAACTCACACTCTTTTGCGGTGGTCGCAAACACGGATTTAGTACAAGTCAACCAAAGGGATTTCCACATGTGTCTATGGCCTGAAAGTCCTGAATATACTAGCCCAGGGGAACGCCCTGGGGAACGAGATATAGAACAATTTAGCCCTGAAAGGGCGGGAAATAGGAGATTTCTTCATTCAACACACTATATTCGGTTCATCACAGAAGTGTGTACTTCGAGAGACCTTCTTGCTGTTGAACTCACACATCGCTAATAGCGAGAATTTGTACGAAGCAGTTTGGTTAAGGGTATCCGAGTAAGAGTTTCAGCGAAGTTTCCCTCCTTGGATATTGGATTTGAGTGTTGGCTGTTGGATATTGAAATCTCTCGGAGTGCAAAACCATTTTCGGATAGGGTCTAGCCAGCCTTTGGTCTTGACCCTCACAAAGCCAGCAGTGGAGAGCGGTCGGCCTCGACTGCCGGTACAAGCATGGCGTCGGACTAGGACTGACTCTTTTGTCACTGACATGGAACGGGGCGAAAAACGAACACGAGGGCGACGATAACGGGCAACAAGAGCGGATCACGATCCGCCTTCAGCGTGACAGGGAAGATAATATCCCCATCGTTCTCGTCGCCTGCTATCGTTGTCCGAAAAGGCTCTGGCGAACATGAGATGCACCCGATCCCGATGCCGCAACCCGAAACCCGAAACCTAGAACCCACCGCAGATATTGCCAGATGGCATTGAAAGGTACTAAACACAGGCGGGCAATATACATGTAAATTTGCCTCGCATTGTACATAAGTTCCGCGCAATACTAGCCAGTAAGATAACGTTACGCTGTCGCTCGGCACAAGCTGTGCAAGTCGCAATGCGCGAAACGAGTTAGAGAAACCGGTAAAAGGTGAGGACGACGTGACGATGATTAGCGACTGACTCATGCGAGACGCGTTCAAGCCGTTCACGCGGCGTTGTCCGTTGAGAGTCGTGATCTGCCATCTGAAAAGGGGCTATCATGAACAAGAACACGAAGATGCGAAACGCTAATGCGAAGTGCGGCAAACCGGATCGCGGCGTGGAAGCGGTTGCGCATGCATCCGAGAAGCATCCTGCAAAGTCATTCCCCATCGTCGGCATCGGCGCTTCAGCGGGAGGGCTTGAGGCGTTGGAACTCTTTTTTAAGAATGTACCGGAAGCCTGCGGCATGGGCTTTGTTGTGGTTCAGCATCTGGACCCAAATCATAAAGCCATGATGCCGGAGCTGCTTCAAAAGTCCACCGCCCTGCCGGTTCTTGAGATCAAAGACCGGACAACAGTGGAACCGAACCATATCTATGTGATCCCGCCGAAGTGGGATTTATCCATCCTACACGGCGTGTTGCACCTGCTGGAACCGGTTGCCCCGCGTGGACGGCATCTGCCGATTGATGGCTTTTTTCGTGCACTGGCGGAAGATCAGAAGGAAAACAGCATAGGCGTCATCCTTTCCGGGATGGGCTCGGACGGAACGCTGGGGCTGCGCGCCATCAAGGAAAAAGACGGCGCGGTCTTTGTGCAGGCGCCTGATTCGGCCGGCTTCGACAGCATGCCCCGCAGCGCGATTGATGCCGGGCTCGCGGACGTCGTGGCGCCAGCGGAAGCGCTGGCAGAAAAAATCATCGCCTATCGCCAGTATGTTCCGCAGCAGAGAGCGCAACCCGATGAGACGCTAGCGAAAAAACGCCAGAGCGATCTGGAAAAAGTGGTTCTGGACCTTCGCACACAGACCGGGCACAATTTTTCGCTCTACAAGCCGAGCATCCTCTACCGCCGGATTGAGCGGCGCATGGCGCTGCATCAACTGGCGAAGATTGCCGATTACGCCCATTATCTGCGACAGAATTCGAACGAGGCCGAGCTGCTTTTCAAAGAACTGCTGATCGGCGTAACCACCTTTTTTCGCGATCCAGCGGTCTGGGAACAACTGAAAACCGAAGTCATCCCGGAGCTGCTGGCCGCCCATCCGAAGGGCGGGGTCTTGCGGGCGTGGGTTCCCGCCTGCTCGACCGGCGAAGAGGCCTATTCGCTGGCGATCATTTTTCGGGAAGTGCTGGAGCAGATCAAACCGGACGCCTGCTATTCGCTGACGATTTTTGCGACCGACCTCGACAACGATGCGGTTGATAAAGCCCGAACCGGGATCTATCCGCTTGGTATCACCGCCGATGTTCCGGAGGAGCGCCTACGCCGGTTCTTTGTAGAGAAGGGAAACGGGTACCGGGTGAGCAAAGAAATCCGCGAGATGGTGATCTTTGCACAGCAGAATCTGGTGATGGACCCGCCCTTCACCAAGCTCGACCTGCTGACGTGCCGCAACCTGCTCATCTACCTCGAGTCCAAGCTGCAGAAAAAGCTCATGCATCTCTTCCACTACAGTCTCAACCCTGAAGGCGCGCTGGTGCTGGGAAGCTCTGAAACTACCGGCACGACCCCCAACTTGTTTGAGAAGCTGACCGGGAAAACCCGAATCTACCGGAAAAGGGAATCCCTCGCGCCGTCCCATCAGGAGTGCTTCGCCACCGCCTCAACCCGCCCGCTCGCCGAAGCGAATGCGGTCGTGCCGCCCCCGGCCGCTCCGAACCTGCAAGAGCTAACCGACTCGCTGCTTTTGCATCACTATTCCCCATCCGCCGTGCTAAGCACGAGTCAGGGTGATATCGTTTATATCAGCGGAAAACTCGGAAACTATCTGGAACCGGCCGAGGGCAAAGCCAACCTGAACATCTATGCAATGGCCCGCGAAGGCCTGAGTGGCCCGCTGACGGAAGCCTTCGCCAAGGCGGTCCGGCAAGAAGCCACCGCGACGATAAAAGGAGTGACCGTTGGAACCAACGGTGGAACACAACACCTCGACCTCACCGTCCAATTCCTGACCGAACCGGCGGCGTTACAGGGCATGGTGCTGACCGTCTTTACAGACGCGCCCGCTCCGAAGGCTAAAACGGGGGGGGGCAAGACCGGGCAAAGCGCCGCCCACGCCCCTCGGGTGGCGGAACTGACGAAGGAACTCCTGCGCTCCCGCCAGGAACAGAAAACCACCCGGGAAGAGATGCAGGTCTCACAGGAAGAGCTCCGCTCCAGCAACGAAGAACTTCAGTCCATCAACGAGGAAATGCAAAGCACCAACGAGGAACTCACCACCTCCCGGGAAGAAATGCAGTCGATGAACGAAGAGTTCCAGACGCTCAATCACGAACTGCAGGTCAAAGTGGATGAATTGATGAACACCAGCGACGATATGGAAAACCTGCTCAACAGCACCGATATCGCCACGCTGTTTCTGGACGCCCGGCTTAACGTGCACCGCTTCACTGAGGAGATGACCAGCATCAGCAACCTGATCCCCGGCGATACCGGACGCCCGATCACCGACATCGTCAGCATGCTAGACTATCTGGAACTGGCCGATGACGCGCGTAAAGTGCTGCGCACGCTGGTCACCAGCGAGCGGCAGGTCGCCGCCCACGACGGGCGATGGTTCGCGGTGCGCATCGTCCCCTACCGTACACAGAACACCCACATCAACGGGGTCGTGATTACCTTTTTTAACATTACGAAGACCAAGGTGCTGGAGGCCACGCTACGCGAGGAGCTGGCGGTATTGCAAACCCGTTTTACAAAACAGACCGGAGAACTGGATACCGCCAATGCGTTGGAAATCGTGATGAACAAAGCGCAGGCCGTTCTGGAAGATAAGATGACACTCCAAACGGTAAAACTCCGCCAATCCCGCCAGGATTTGAAAGATGAAAAGAAGAAATGAACAATCTTGTGTCGAGATATGGCGCAGGTGAATGATGCTCTGACTAAGTGCTTGCATCCCGACGAATGACGGGGCAGTTCGACGAAGCGTAACCGACGAAGAGAAGGGACTAAGAATGCGCACTAAGAGTGCGCTTCGCACTTTCCCTACACTTCGTCCCTCACTTCGTCGCACGCTTAGTCGGTTACGCTTCGTCCAACCGCTTAGTCGATTGAGAAAATATGTATGAGCCCGAATAACAATAGTGATAACGACGATCTTCGCCGCCAAGCGGAAGAACGCCTGAAGGCCCTGAAGTTAGAATGTCCGCCAGAGCTCGAAGAGCGTACGGAAAAGGGTGGCTTGTCCTCCGTAGCTCGGGGAACAAAGGAGGGAGGTCAGAAATCCGAGGTGGATACTCTGCGGATACTCCATGAACTGCAGGTTCATCAGATCGAGCTGGAAATGCAAAACAAGGAACTTCAAAAAGATCGCACCGAAATAGAAGCCGCCGCCGCACGCTATACCGATCTCTACGATTTCGCTCCCACCGGCTACTTTACACTGAACAGCCATGGCGATATTCTCCAAACCAATCTGGCCGGCGCGCGTCTGTTGAATATGGAGCGGGCATTGCTCGTTGGAAAACGCTTCGCCGCATTCGTTGCCAAAGCCGATCACCCGACCTTCCATGGTTTTCTCCAGTTGGTTTGTTCAGCCGATTCTGATCAAACCTGCATCGTGGAGTTGGATCGAAAAGACCAGCTGCCGGTCGTATTGCAGGTCTCCGCCACACCCTTTGTCGATGTGGAGGGCTGCCGACTCGCCGTAGCCGATATTACCGACCGCGAGCAGGCCAAGCGGGAGCTCCGCGACTCGTATGAGTATCTGGGCCGCATCATCAACTCAATCGGCGATCCTGTTTTCATAAAGGACGAGCACTTCAATTTCGTGCTCGCAAACGACGCCTTCTGCGAGTTCCTGGGGATCCCCCGGGAGGAACTGCTTGGAACGACGGAGAAGGACGTCCTGCCGCCGAACCAAATGGAGCACTTCCTGGAGGTCGACAAGCAGGTTCTGTCGTCGGGAAACGCGAATCTCTGCGAAGAGGCGTTGACGAGGAGCGATGGTATCATCCGAACCGTCGTAACAAAGAAGACGCGCTATGTTGACACCCATGGCAAAAAGTTCGTTGTGGGCGTCATCCGCGACATCACCGAATACAAGCGACAAGAGCAAGAACGCGAAGCGTTGCGAGGGCAGTTGACCCAATCGCAGAAGCTCGAATCCATCGGCACGCTCGCCGGTGGCGTGGCCCACGAGATCAACAACCCGATTATGGGTATCATGAACTATGCGCAATTGATCCAAGACGGGATGGATGAAGAATCGCCCCTGCAGGAGTACGCGAGTGAGATCATGGTGGAAACCCACCGCGTCGCCACGATCGTAAAGAATCTGCTGGGGTTTGCCCGCCAAGACAAGCAGTCCCACCGCAGTCCCGCGCGCATGTGCGACATCGTGAACGGGGTGCTGTCGCTGGTTGGCACGGTGACGAAGCACGACCAGGTCGCGCTGACTGTCGATGTACCGGAAGATCTCCCACAGATCCGCTGCCGCAGCCAGCAGATTCAGCAGGTAATCATGAACCTGCTGACAAACGCACGTGATGCGCTGAATAAGAAGTATCCTAGGGCAGATAAGGACAAGATCGTCCGCATTAGCGCCCAACTGATATCGGGTATCGGACATCGGATGGCGGATGGTGGAACTGCAGATGTGGGAGATGGGATATCGGATATCGGAACTGAGCAGGAGCACAAACAAAAGCAAGTGAATTTCGCGGCACCCTCTCCGATATCCAATATCCGATATCGTTACGTCCGCATTACCATCGAAGACCATGGGGGCGGCATTCCCCCGAAGGTTTGCGAGCGCATGTTCGACCCGTTCTTCACGACCAAGCCGAAGGACAAAGGTACCGGACTGGGGCTCTCGATCAGCCACGGCATCGTCAAGGACCATGGCGGCGAGTTGAGTGTGGAAAGCGAGCCGGGGCAGTGGACGCGGTTCTATGTAGACCTGCCCGTGGAGAGTGGATTGGAAAAAGCTGAAAGCTGAAATTTGGAGAGAATGGCAGGATAACGAGAGAAGATCCAAAGAGAGAATTTTGACAGAACCTAGATGCCAGTTCAGAGGGTCGTGCTGAATTGGTTAAGCAGGGAGACAGAATGATGTCACAGCATTCACAGACGGATGGGATATCCAATGTGGGAGTAGATACAGTCGCGAAGGTCTTAGTTGTTGATGACGAAAAAAGTATCCGGCACACGCTCGCAGCATTTCTACAAAACTCCGGTCACACGCCTTTCCTGGCGGTGAATGCGGCCGAGGCAGAGGCCCGGTTCGCCAAGGTTGCCATCGACGTAGCCGTGATCGACATCATGCTTGGCGACGACAACGGCCTCAAAGTGGCGCGTCGCCTTGGCGAATGCCAACCCAACACTCAGATCATTTTCATGACAGGACATCCAGAGCTCGAATCAGCACGTGAGGCTGTTAGGCTCCACGTATTCGACTACATGACAAAGCCTACCGGAAAAAGCGAGATCATCGAGGTGGTGAACCGCGCGTTTGCGGAGAAGCAACGGCGGGATGAATATGATCGACTCCAGGCGGAGACGCGGGACGACCACCAGCGGTTGGAGGAACTTGTTGAAAAACGCACAGACGCTTTGCGTCAGAGTGAAACACGCTTCCGCCTGATGTTCGAAGGCCACGACTCGGTCATGCTGTTGATTGAACCGGAATCCGGCGCCATTGTGGATGCAAACAAGGCTGCCGCGCAATTCTACGGATACTCACACGACCAGCTTTGCTCCATGCCCATCGACGACATCAACTGCCTCTCGCCCGCTGAGGTCGCCGCTGAGCGTCTCCGAGCCTCGCGAGAGGACCAGAACCATTTCATCTTCCAGCATAAGCTGTGCAACGGGCAGATCCGGACGGTGGAAGTGCATTCGACCCCCATGAAAATTCAGGACGGGCAGGTTCTGTTCTCAATTATTCACGACATCACCGAGCGCAAACAGGCGGAGGAGGAGAATAAAAAGAATCGCTCCATGTTGCAGAAGGCAGAGGAGATATCAAACCAAGGGGCATGGGAGTGGGATATTCTCAACGATCAATGGATATTAACAGAAAACTGGCTTCGGATTCACGGGTGTTCTGTGTCAGGTATCTCACGAAACGAATTGATGGTACTTGCCCACCCAGACGATGCCTCAAGAGTCGAACGTTTATTCCAAGATGCGTTGGCAGGGAAAGCAGAATATCGAATTGAGCACCGCATCATCAGACAGAACGACAAGGAAGTCCGCGTTGTTCGCGTATTGGGTGAGGTAGTCCGCGATGACACGGGGCTACCCGTCAAGATGTGGGGAGTAGCCCAAGACATCACCGAACTCAAGCTGGCGGAAGAGAAGCGGACCGAGAGCGAACAGCGCTTCCGCTCCACCATTGAAGACCTGCAGTTGGGCATCGTAATCAATGCCCCCGACTCCAGCATTGTTCTGAGTAATCCAGCGGCCTGCCGTATCCTCGGGCTCAGTGCGGAGCAGATTTCCGGCAAGACCGTAACCGATCCGCTCTGGCATTTTGTTCGGGTCGACGGGTCTGATCTGCCCTCGGAAGAGCTTCCGGTGGCCCGCGCGATATCAACCGGCAAGACTATCTCCAATCAAATCGTTGGCATCATGAAGCCCGACCATACGGAACCCACTTGGGTTAACGCCAACGCAGTTCCAGTCTTTTCGAAGGACAACCAACTGCTTCGGGTCATCGGGAATTTTATGGATATCTCCGAGCGCAAGCGGGCAGAAGAAGCGGCGCGGGGGAGCGAGGAGAACTTGCGACTCATCATCGATACGTCTCCCATTGGCATTTGCATGGTAGATCCACTGGGTAACTTTGTCATGACCAATCTGGCCTATGAACAGATGCTGGGGTATTCCAAAGAAGAACTCAGGGGTCTTTCCTTTTATGATGTGACCCATCCAGAGGATCGCCCCGAAAACAAAGAACGCTTCCAAAGCATGTTTTCTTTGACCTCGACCGGTTTTTTCATGGAAAAACAATATGTATGCAAGGACGGCGCAACGATCGACGTGGCCGTCAATGCGATCGGGGTCATGGACGCTGCGGGACACGCAAGATTCGGGACCGCATTCGTCAGTGACATCAGTGCGCGCAAGGAAAGCGAGAAGGTCCTGCACGAGAGCGAAGAAACTAATCGCGCCACGTTTGAACAGGCTGCGATCGGCATCGCCCACGTCGGGCTGGACGGCAAGTGGCTATGCGTCAACGACAAGCTCTGCGCCATCGTCGGCTACACGCGTGACGAACTCATAAAGCTGACGTTCCAGGACATCACACATCCGGAGGACCTGGACAAAGATCTTGCCAATGTGAAGCAGATGCTTGAAGGGGACAGCAACTCCTATTCCATGGAGAAGCGCTACATCCGCAAAGACCGGTCAGAGGTCTGGATCAATCTGACCGTTTCACTCGTGAAAACAGAGGCAGGAGCCCCGCTACACTTCATCTCCATTGTCGAGAATATCAGCGCGCGCAAACTGGCAGAAGAAGAAATAAAAAGACAAAGAGATTTGTTTGGATTGGTTATTAATTCTGTTCCTTCCAGAATATTTTGGAAAGATTTAGATTCAGTATATCTGGGCTGCAATACTCACTTCGCTAAAGATTCAGGGATGAAACATCCTGAAGATGTAATAGGTAAGGATGACCATGATATGGTCTGGGGAAAAGATGCTGATCACTATCGCGCCGATGACAACCTTGTCATAAGTACCGGCAAATCAAGATTAGATTATGAAGAGGAATTCTTAGATGTTGAAGGCAAAAAGGTATGGTGGTTGACACAAAAGATGCCCTTACGAAACAGGGAGGGTGAAATCGTTGGCATTATAGCAACATCAGAAAATGTAACAGAGAAAAAGAGCGCAGAAGAAGAACTAAACACATATCGCAAACATCTCGAGGAACTGGTCGAAAAGCGCACTGCGGAAATCACAAAGCTGAACGCCGAACAACAGACCATTTTCGACTCGGTGCGTGCGTTGATCTGGTTCAAAGATACCGAAAACCGCTTCCTGCGCGTCAACCAGGCTGCCGCTGAGTCGGTCGGGCTTACCGTGGCGGAGATAGAAGGAAAGACGGCCGAGGAACTCTTCTCTGAGGAGGCAGAATGGTTCTATGCGGACGATCTTGAAGTAATCAAATCGGGACAATCCAAACTTGGGATTGTTGAGTCACTGCAAACCGCTGCTGGTGATACGAACTGGTATATTACCGACAAAATTCCCCATTGCGACGCAGCAGGCAACATCGCGGGGGTGATCGTCTTCTGTATGGATATCACGGACCAGAAGGTGGCAGAAGAAGAAGCATCGCGGCGCACCGCCGATTTACAGAAGACAGTCAAGGCCATGGCAGGCCGCGAAGTGCGCATGGCTGAGCTGAAGAAGGAAATGGCACGCCTGCGCAGGCAATTTGAAAAAACGGGAATCAAACCGGTGGAGACAGAGGATGGAACATAAGTACAACGCTGAGTCTGACGAGCAGAACACGGAGCACTCTCCTTCCCCGGAAGATAGGGTACTACCGGCGTTGTCGGGGGAGACCACGGGTAAGATCGGGCCTTTGAGCGCGCAAAGCAGACTTGCTCTGATGGCTATCATAATGGTCGGGGTCTGCGTCGTGGTCATGACCGTGATGACGACCATTCTCTATCGCCACCAACTCTCCGGACACCGGAATATGCTTAGAGCCACTGCGCAAAGCCAGGCACGCCTGATTGAGTCTATCGCTCGAAATGAATCCAAAGAAGCCGAGGACATGAACCAGAAAACGGGATTAACCCGTGACATTTTTGCTACGACACTAAGCCAGATTGCAGATGCCCATGAGAGTTTCGTGGGTTTCCAGGAGACGGGTGAATTCACATTGGCCCGACGCGAGGGGGATTCCATCGTCTTCATCCTGCAGCATCGGCACGATAGCGTTCAGCGGCCTGAGCCGGTGGATTTTACTTCGAAGCTGGCAGAACCCATGCGCAGGGCACTCAACGGAATGTCTGGGACCGTCACCGGGCTTGATTACCGCGGGCAGCTGGTCATTGCTGCCTACGAACCCGTCGCCGTTCTGGACCTAGGGATCGTAGCGAAGATCGACCTTGCGGAAGTCCGCGCGCCCTTCATCAGGGCCGGTCTTATAGCCGCGGGGCTGGGGGTTATAGCCATACTAGTGGGCATAGCCATGCTCGCCAGAATCAGCAACCCGATTATTGCACGACTGAAGGCATACTCGCTCCAGCTCGAAGGCGAAGTTGAACAGCGTAGACAAAAAGAAGCGGAGCTTAAGACCGTCAACACTTTTCTCGACACAGTTGTTGATATGAGCCCCTTCCCCATGTGGGTCTCGGATACAGACGGAACGATCATACGCGTGAACCGATCTTTGGAGGAAGCGCTACATTCGCCAGGCAACGCTATCATCGGCAAGTACAATGTATTACACGACAAGAACCTGGAGACAGAGGGCCTTCTGCCCCTGGTGAGGGATGTTTTCGACAACTACAAGCCTGCTTGCTTCAACATGCCATGGCGTGGCGTGAACTCCGGAGAGGCAGCCCTTACAGGTGCGGGCGACATGTACATTGCCGTCTCCATGTTTCCCATAGTGGACCTCGTGGGAAAACTGATGAATGTGGTATGTCAATGGGTGGACATCTCTGAGCAAAAGGCGGCTGAAACTGAGCTTAAGGCGCATCGTGAACATCTGGAGGAGTTAGTGGAGGATCGAACCGAGGAATTGCGAAAGACAGTCAGGCTGATGACGGGGCGAGAGAAGCGCATGGCGGAACTGAAAGAAGAGATCAGCCGACTGCATGAGGTGATCGCACAGAGCGGAATGAATAACCTATGATAGCGGGGAATCGGAAAACGATAACGGGCGACGAGAACGGATTACGAGTAAAGAGAATCCCATCGGCCCCCGTTCTCGTCGCCCGTTATCGTCCACCGAAATAGCAAGATAATGAGAGAAAGACCGAGAGAGAGCATTTGACACAACCAGACACGAGAAAGGAGCAACCATGAAACGGAAATACGGCTTATTGGCGTGCAACTGGGCCTTGGTCATGTCGATCTTGGGGCTCTGTATTTCAACTGCGCAGAGCGCACCCGATCCCCTGGATCTCTATTCCGATATGGATCTTGATACGTTGCTCTCCCTCCCGATCGGTATCGGGACGCTTGATGAAGGCACCGCCGATCGTGCGCCCGCCTCAGTCACCATCATCACGGAACGCGATATTGCAGCGACCCCCGCACGCACGATTTTGGACTTGCTTGAGGTGTATGTGCCAGGCATGACCTATGTCCACCATTTCAATGGCCCAAGACTGGGGATGCGAGGGATGCTCGGTGACCAGAATCACTCCTTCAGCATGCTCGTGAACGGTCGCAATGTGGGCCTTAGTACGGGCGATGGGTTTTCGAGTGAAATCTTGATGAGGGACCTGCACGATATTGAACGGATTGAGATCATCCGCGGACCGGGCTCCGTTACTCACGGACCAGGGAGTATAGCCGGAACCATTAATATCGTTACCCGAACAGCGGCTTCAAGCCCCGGTCTTCGGGCGGGTGTGAGTGCCGACGCCCGATATCGCTATGAAACGATTTACGGAAGCTATGGCTATCGTAGTCCCAACTTGGATCTATACCTCTATGGAAGCTACGGCCGTTCCCGCGGGGATGAGGAGACGGATTTTTTCTATGTTGATAGGGCCCACGGCTACGGATATGGGTTCATGGGACCGGATTGGGGTAACCATGGACTGGGAACCCCTGCACCTAATTTGTACGAAGATTTTCGCGACAAGCCGCAGATAAAACTGCATTTGGATGCTCAAATAGGAGACAATTTGGTGGCATGGGCTCGCTATACAACGTACAGCGCGACCAAGCTGCTTCAGGATAGTCTCTACTCGGACGGTTTGTACCCACGCGGGGAGTTCGGTAAGACTTTCACGGCCTGGATTGAACATGATGCGGAACTTTCTGAAAACCATCATTTGGAAACAAGTTTCGGGTTTGATGGTGTCAGCCGTCATAATGTGATGGGCGGAGGCGACCGCACTCACAATGACCCTCTCAACGTAACCGAGTCCTATTCCGAAAACCAGCTGCTTGCGCGGCTACTTCTAGTCGGCAGCCTCAAGGAGTCTATCACATATGCGGTCGGCACCGAGGTGGCATACGAATTCTGGAAACCTGAATGGGGGCATAGCGATGACACATTTCTCATGCGATTCAGGAACCCAATTGGTCCCGCTGTCATTGATGCCAACTCGCCGCATTGGAACGCATACGGCGATAGTGGTCGATACACGCACCTTTCTGATGACTTAGACGCCACCACCCTATCTGTCTTTGGCACAGGGTCAGCAGACCTTACTGATACGCTAACCCTCATGCTGTCTGCCCGAGCCGACAAACACCAATATGCAGAATGGGCCTTTTCTCCTCGCGTGGCGCTTCTCAAAGCCATAACACCTGACGACAATCTCAAGGTGATCGTACAGCGCTCTGTGCGTCTCCCGTCCTTCACCGACATGTACTCTGAACACGAGATATCGGGCAACGAGGTGGACCCGGAGATTATGGAAGGATGCGAGGTCGTATACGCCCATCGTTTGTCCGACTCGCTGAACCTTGATCTTGCCACATTCTACAGCACGATTGACCAGATTGCCTGGGCCAGCACCGGACAGAATGAGGTGATCGGCAATCTTGACCTCTGGGGGGCAGAGGCCGAGATTTATCATTCAGGAAAACGTCACACATCAGGCCTAAGCTATTCCTATGTTGAGCAACTTGACTGGACCCCCAAAGAGCAGGCGCAGGCAGACCTGGTAAACCCGGATGGTGGGCCCATGACCGTTGAGGACTTTGCAAACAACCGACTCAACAACCTCCCACGTCAGACGGTAAAGGTCTATACCACGATACGCTTACCCTGGGGCCTCGTGTGGCATACCAACGCTCGGCTGATGTGGGACTTCGGACAGAATGATATGCTGGACATGTTCACGGATGCACACGAGCAGTATGGTACGGAGGCGTCGCGTGCGGAAATGCAGGCCATCCGCGAATCGCTCCGACACTATGGATACGGCAAAACGTCTTTCACCTTGAACACCCAGGTGCAGTGGACGCTGCCCATCACAGATGTTGATGCCAGTCTCAGCCTCTACGCCATGAATCTCTTGCAGCACAATCATATCCGGTATGTCATCCAGTACTGGGAAGCAGACCGGCAGTATCCACGACAATGCGGCTTTGTGGAAGAACCCCTTTCCGTGGGAGTTCAACTTAATGTCAGATTCTAACAACATGTCCAATATTTACCGCAGAAGGCACCCAAACGGAAACAATCCGCATCTGCGCCTGCTTTCGGTGTTTACTGCCATAGGCTTGATTGCGTCCAATGGGCTTGCTTCGCCAAATGTCGATGAGGCACGCACCGCCAAGATCAAGGCCGCTTGCGTCTATCATTTGACCCATATGCTAACGTGGCCGGAAAACCAGTCCTCAAGGGAGGCATCCCCTTTGCGCGTAGCCTTCGTGGGTGCCGATCCTCACGGGCTGGTAGACAGTCTACACGAATTACTGAACAGGCAGCCCGAGCGCCTCAAGAGTATTGAACTGTTTGGATTCGAACAGGGGACCAATGCGGTTCCTCCAACAGCGAGAACGCTAAGCAGTTTCCATTTAGTATTCTTTTTGGGCGACTCTGCCGTCAAGAGACACACATTGTTGCAGGCCCTTGCGGCGACAGGAGTCGTTACCGTCGGTGAAGACAACATGTTTCTCGACACAGGGGGAGCCATTGCCTTCGTCGTCAAACGCAAGCGCCTTAGAATAGTTGTGGATAAGCTACGCCTGGAAAGTACGGGGGTCGGGGCAGGTGCCGAATTTCTACAGCATGTGGTCTTTGTCAACAGACGGGAGAGGTCATGACGCAATTGAAAGCGAAAAAAGCTGTGATGGCTCCGTGGATTCGCGACCTGCCGTTTACAAAAAAGGTATTTCTTCTGCTGTCTGTCACACTCGGCGTTGCGCTCATCACCGCCAATGTGGTTAGCGGCATCTGGCAAACAAATCTATGCCACAGCCGTACCGTCGCCAACATGAGACAGCAAGCGGCGATTCTTGCGCATTCAGGTGGCTCGGCTCTGGTGTTCCAGGATGATGCGTTCGCCGCAAACCTTCTCCACGCTATTGCCACAAATCCATCATTCGTTGCGGGTCGATTTCTGGACGCGAATGGCGAGTCATTTGCGGCCTACCCAGAGAACGCAGTCGCCACACCGATCCCACCCGAAAGTGGCGCAGACTACGTCTTTTCGGGCGGCCACCTCGATATATGGCACTCAATATACCTTTCCGATCAAAGGGTTGGCAGTATATGGCTGCGTACCGACACCCGCGAGGTCAGGCGACAAATCGCGGGATCCATTTTCATGCTTGGGATTGCAACACTGATAGCGCTTGCCATTGGACTGGGTATTTCCATTCCCCTACAGCGTAGCCTCACCCAGCCTGTTAGAGAGCTTGCCAATACAGCACGGGAAGTCACTCGGGCACAGCGCTATGATCTGCGCGCTAGGAAGAACGCCAATAATGAGTTGGGCGACCTCACGGACGCCTTCAATGGAATGCTGGAGCACATTGAAGTGCAAAACGCGGCTATGCAGCTTTCCCAACAGCAGAATAAGGACCTTTTTGAATCTGCTCCAATCGCCCTGTGGGAAGAGGACTTCAGTCTCGTCAAGGCAGATATCGACGCCTTGAGGGCAGAAGGTATAACGGACCTACGAAAACACTTCGAGTCCCATCCCGAAGTGGTAGCGCGCTGTATCACCACTGTGCGCATTGTTAAGGTAAACCAGATGACGCTCGACACATACAAAGCAGACTCTGAAGGTCAATTCAGAGCATCGTTGGACTCGCTCTTTACGCCGGAGTCGCTTGACGCCTTTCGTGCGGGCCTCGTCGCCTTAGCAAACGGCAACACCGTCTACGAATGTGAGGCACCCAACCGGATGCTAGACGGCCAGGAACGGCAATTCGTTATCCGCTGGTCGCTGCCACCACATTGCGAAACCACATGGTCACGTGTGCTTGTTTCCACCATCGACATCACAGAACAGAGCCAGGCTCGCGATAAACTCCAGCGAGCGCATGGCCACCTTGAAAGCACAGTGGCTGAACGGACAAAAGAACTGCGTGAACGCACGCAGGATGCTGAGGAACTGAATCGCGCAATGGTTAATTTGCTTGAGGACCATCAGGAGTCCAACCAGCGCCTTGAAAGTATGACAACCGAATTGCAGGCGGCCAACAAGGAACTCGAGGCATTCAGCTACTCCGTATCGCACGATCTCCGTGCACCTCTACGCAGCATCGACGGCTTCAGCCGTATTCTGCTGGAGGAATACAACGAACGACTTGACGAGGAGGGAAAAGACTATCTCACACAAGTTTGTTCAGAAGCCCGCCGCATGTCCGCGTTGATCGACGACATGTTGACGCTCTCGCGCATCACGCGCAGGGAAATGAGCAATGCGCCCGTCGACTTGAGTGCACTGGTGAAGGAGATTCTAGCAGATCTGCTTCAGCACGATCCCAGTCGTTCTGTCGAATGCAATGTGGCGCCTGACATCGTTGGGGCCGGAGATCTGCATCTGCTCCGTATTGCTCTCGCCAATCTGCTGGGCAACGCCTGGAAATTTACGGGGAAGAAAGCGCAGGCCCGGATTGAGTTCGGGACGCAATGCACCGCAGAAAATGCGAGTCCGCAGAATGAGAATACTGGTGGTGCCAACAAGCAAACTAATGTATACTTCGTCCGTGATGATGGTGCGGGGTTTGATATGCATTATGTTGAGAAGCTGTTTGTGGCCTTCAATCGCCTGCACAAGCCCGTGGACTTTCCGGGTACCGGGATTGGTCTGGCCACGGTCCAGCGTATTATTCATCGACATCACGGTCGGTTGTGGGCGCAAGGCGAGGTGGGAAAAGGCGCAACATTTTACTTCACGCTGGGCACGTGAAGCGATATGGGATGAAAACAGAGAATCGGTGGACGAGAACGGGCGACGAGAACGGATACCGATCCGCCTTCGCGCTGAGGGCTACGGCGGGACATGGTGGAAATCGTCCCAATCGTCCACCGTTCTCGTCGCCCGCTATCGTCCACCGAAATGGCAGGAGTTTTGATAGGCACTGAAATCGAGAAGGAACAAAGTTATGAAAGAAAAAGCGATTCTGCTAGTTGAAGACAACCCCAATGACGTCAAACTGACGCTCCATGCACTCAAGAAGAACAATATTGCCAATGAGGTTGTCGTTGCTGAGGATGGCGTTGAGGCCTTGGAATATCTCTTCGGAGAGGGTGCCTACGCCGACAGAGATACTGCGCAATTGCCCTCGCTGGTGCTGCTCGATCTCAAGATGCCACGTCTGGATGGACTGGATGTCTTGAAGCGTCTGCGCGCCGATGACCGCACGAAACTGTTGCCGATTGTGATTCTCACCTCCTCCAAAGAGGAACAGGACCTGATAGCGGGATACTCGCTCGGCGCCAATAGCTACGTGCGGAAACCGGTAGACTTCGATCAGTTCACTGAAGCAGTGCGCCAATTGGGGCTCTACTGGCTGGTACTCAACGAAACACTGGAGTCCTGAACTCGATATCGGATGGCAGATGTAGGAGGGGAGCTGTCATCAGTCTTATGGAAAGTATGAAAGCGGGGAATCGGGGAACGATAACGGACGACGAGTACGGATTACGAGTAAAGAACATTCCATCGTTCACCGCTATCGTCGCCCGTTATCGTCCACCGGAATAGCAGGACAATAAGAGAAGATCCAAAGAGAATTTTAACAGAACCGAAGGAGACGGCAGGATGACACACGATAAAGACAAATCGAAGGCAAATCCGCTACGCCTACTTCTTGTGGAGGATTCCGCCAACGACGCCAAGCTCCTGCTTAAGGCGCTGGACCGGGGCGGATTTGCGGCGGAACATCGCCGGGTGGATGATCGCGTCGGCATGCTTGATGCTCTGCAGTCCACGGAATGGGACGTGATCGTCTCAGACTACAGTATGCCGGGGTTCGGTGGCCTCGAAGCCCTTGAAATCTACCAGGCCAGTGGTCTGGACATGCCTTTCATTCTCGTCTCCGGCACCATTGGGGAAGATGTGGCCGTTGCCTGCATGCGCCAGGGCGCGCACGACTACCTGATGAAGAATAGCCTCACCCGTCTGCCTGAAGCGATTCGTCGGGGCTTGCTCGCGGCCGAAGACCGGCGGACCCGTCGCGAGTCTGACGAAACGCTCCAGCTTCTGTTCGACGGCGCCTCGGACGGCATCCTGTTGGCCGACTCTAAGACCCGTCGGATGGTACGCGCCAATCGCGCCATGTGCCAAATGCTGGGGTACACACCCGACGAAATCGTAAAGCTCACAGTCCAGGATCTACATCAGGACGAGGAATCCCGTTCGATGATCGCCTTTTTTGACGCCCTGTCGAAGAACGAAACGTCAATTCCCACTACCATTCTGATGAAACGCAAAGATGGAAACGTTTTACCCGTCGAGATCAGTGCGAGACCCATCGAGCTTCACGGCCGCACGCATCTGCTTGGGATGTTCCGGGATATCTCCGAGCGCAACTTGGCTGTCGAAAAACAAGAGCTGCATGCAAGTGTTCTGGCGGTATTGAACCGACCCAACGAATGGCGCAATCTGATCCGCGACCTGCTAATAGAAATCAAAGACTCCACGGGTATTGAAGCCGTTGGCATTCGCCTGCCTGAAGGTGGCGATTTTCCTTATTTCGAGACACAGGGATTTCCTGCTGAGTTTGTCGAGAGGGAACGATACCTCTGTGATCGCTGCGAGACTGGAGCGCTCGTCTGCGACGATGAAGGCAAACCTATCCTCGAATGCATGTGCGGCAACGTTATCCTCGGGCGAACCGACGCAACCCTTCCTTTCTTTACTGAGAAAGGCAGTTTCTGGGCAAATAACACCACGCGTATGCTGGCAACAACGACGGAGAAAGACCTCCAGGCACATACCCGCAACCAGTGCAACAGCTCGGGCTACGAGTCCGTGGCATTGATTCCGCTTCAGTGCGGCGGCGAGACGATTGGCCTTCTACAGCTGAACGACCATCGGGCCGACCGCTTCACACTCGACATGATCCACTTCCTTGAGAATCTCGGGGCCAGCATCGGCATCGGGTTCGCCCGCTTCCGCGACCGAGACGAAATGGAACGTCTCGCGCGCTTCCCGTCCGAAAACCCGAATCCCGTCATGCGGATTTTCGGTGACGGCACAGTCCAATATGCGAACAAGCCCGCGGCACCGCTACAGGAGGCGATGGGCGCGCAAGTCAGCGAGCCCGTCTCTGCAACCTGGATGAAACGTGTACAGGAAGCCATAGTCGCCGGCCACACGATCGACGGGGAAGAGGCCATCGGCAATCGGATTATCGCATTCTCCCTGACGCCTGTTGCGGGACAGGACTACGTGAACCTCTACGGACAAGATATCACTGCGCGGCGGACCCTTGAAGCCCAGCTTGTGCAATCGCAGAAACTCGAATCCATCGGTACGCTGGCCAGCGGAGTTGCGCACGAGATCAACAACCCGATCATGGGCATCATGAACTACGCGCAGTTGATCCAGGATGAGATGGATGAAGAATCGCCCCTGCGGGAATACGCGAGCGAAATCATGGTGGAGACCGACCGCGTCGCCACGATTGTAAAGAACCTGTTGGGATTTGCCCGGGAAGACACGCAGACCGACTGCAATCCCACGCGCATGGTCGACATCGTGAACGGTGTACTGTCACTGGTTGGCACAGTGATGAAGCACGACCAGATCACGCTGACCATAGATGTACCGAAAGATCTCCCACAACTCTCCTGCCACAGCCAGCAGATTCAGCAGGTACTCATGAACCTGCTGACCAATGCCCGCGATGCGCTAAATGAGAAGTATGCTAGGGCAGATAAAGACAAGATCGTCCGTATTAGCGCCCAACTGATATCGGATATCGGACATCGTTACGTTCGCATTACCATCGAAGACCATGGGGGCGGCATTGCCCCAGAAGTTCACGAGCGCATGTTCGACCCGTTCTTCACGACCAAGCCGAAGGACAAAGGGACCGGCCTGGGGCTCTCGATCAGCCACGGCATTGTCAGAGACCACGGCGGCCAGCTAAGCGTGGAGAGTGAGCCGGGTCAGTGGACGCGGTTTCATTTGGATCTGCCAGTGGAGTAAATTTGGAAAAGCTGAAGATGGGAGAGTGTCCCTCCCTTTGTCTTTGCCATAATCTTCACCCTTGATCTGCACAGAGGGAGACGAGGGTGAAAATCAGGGTAAAGACGAGGGGTTTGGACTGTGGGGAGAGGATAGGGGAAGAGGTATGTGGTGGCAGGAGGAACCATGAAAACGTCAGATAAGGCGGCGACACGAATTCTCGTCGTGGATGATGAGAAGAGCATCCGTATTACGCTCCAGGCGTTTCTGGAGCGGGCCGGCTTCGAGGTGAATGTGGCCGCGGACGGGCATGAGGCTATGAAGTGCGTCGAAGCGTGGAGGCCTGACATCGTGGTCACGGATATCGTGATGCCGGAAGAGGACGGATTGGGGCTCGTTCGCCACCTCCACGAACATTTCCCTGAGATTCCTTTCGTGGTGATATCAGGGGCAAGCTTCTCGAACAACTTCCACTTTGGCACGGCCAAGGCGTTCGGGGCCTCCGCGGTACTCCGCAAACCGTTCGACAATGTGGAGTTGGTGGAGATCCTGCATGCAATCGAGCGCAAACGTAACGGAGCGAATAGCAGTCCGGAGGACGGTGGGGAGTAAATTGGGAAAAGCTGAAAGCTGAAATGGGGGAGTGGACGGTTGAAGGATGACGCGGACCGCATCAACCCGGACTTCTGCACATTGAGAAACACCATGGACGAAAACGAGCAATAACAAGATGAGAATCAGAACAAAGCTTACACTACTCCTGTTCATGTTTATCCTCGTAGTTGGCGGCACCATCAGCCTCTTGATCACCCGTCTGGCTCAAAAGGCGCTGCGCGGCGCCATTGGCGACAGCTATCGGAGTTTTGCCGAGGGAAAGGCACACGCAGTTGATCTGGTACTGGCGAACGCAGTGAGCACCGCGTCTGTACTTGCTTCCTCAGAGAGACTCGTGGCAGCGCTTAAGCAGGCGAACACGGCCTATGCGGGGAAGAGCCTGGCGGAGATTCAGAACATGCTATCCGCTGCAGACGGGCCTTGGATAAAGTCAAAGGAAACAAGCCCTGTTGCCAGCCGCATCCTAAACAGTGAGCTGTCGTCATTCCTGGTGCGGCACCAACAGATGGAGCCCGCACGCTACGGCGAGATCTTTCTGACGGACCGGTACGGCGCTGCCGTGGCAATGACCAAGATCCTCTCAGACTACAGTCAGGCAGATGAACAGTGGTGGTCAGCAGCCTACGGCGGCGGCAAAGGTGACGTGTTCCTCGACGACCGCGGTTTTGACGAGAGCGTGCAGACTTACGTCGTGGGAGTCGTGGTGCCGGTACGGGAAGAAGGGGAAGTTCTGGGCATCCTGAAGATCAACTTCAAGATACAGGAAATCATGGACCTCATGGACGAGGAGGACACGGAGAACGGCGCGTACTACTTCATGCTCCGATCACAGGGGGATTTCGTTGCGATCAGCAAGGGATGCGGGCGCGGAACGGTTTCGGAGGAAGAATTGGCTGTGCTTAGTTCGGCAGACCCCGGTTACAAACGTGACAGGCATGCTTCCGTAAATACGCTCATGGGGTTCGCCCCAGTAAAGGCACGCATTCATACGCGCGTCCCCGTTCCCGAAGCGATCAAAGGCGTCTCAGGTGAGGAATGGGAACCAACAACCTGGAACTTCTTCATTGAAGCGGACGAGGCAGCAGTGTTCGGCTCGGTAACACATTTCAATTCCATGGCGCTGTTCGTGCTCACCTGTTTCATTGTCCTGGGAGCTATTGCGGCATTCCTTCTCGCGAGGTCAATCTGTGCGCCAATCCAGAAACTTAAACAGGGAACGGATATCGTTGGCGGCGGCGATTTCGATATTCAGATAGAAGTCACCTCTCACGATGAGATTGGCGGACTTACTGAGGCGTTCAATCAGATGACCAAAGACCTCAGGAGCGTCACGGCCTCTCGTGATGATCTAAACGCAGAGGTCGTTGTACGTCAGCGAGTGGAGGCCGAACTGCGGGAGAGCGAGAGCCGCCTGCAGGCAGCTCAGAAGATTAGCCGCATTGGCAACTGGGAACTCGATCTGGAGACCGGAATGTTCACCTTTTCGAAGGAGATGAGACGGCTCTGCGAGCGCGACCCCGCAGCGGGGCCCTGCCCGGTTGCGGAAGCCATGGAGCTCTTTCACGAAGAGGATGTCGCCACCATACGCCAGTACATACAGCACGCGAGCGAGACCGGGAAAGGCTGGGAGCATGAACACCGCGCATACCTGCCCAGCGATCGTGATGCCTGGTTCCATTGCATCGGCAAGGCAGTCAAAGACGAGTTGGGCAAGGTGGTCAGGCTCCAAGGCACCTTTCAAGACATCACCGAACGCAAGCGGGCGGAGAAGGAACTTTATTTCCGATCCGTTCTTCTGGACAGCACCCAGGATTCAATCCAGGTCCTCGATCAAGATGGAACCATCGTCTACGTCAACAAAGCGGCAGCCCGATCCACCGGGTATTCAAAGGAAGAACTCGTCGGACAGAATGTCGGCTTGCTGAATCCTCCGGAGGATGCAGCCCTGGTCCCATCGCGGAGCAAAGAAATAATCGATCGAGGGCAGTTGAGTTTCGAGGTCATTCATGTGAGGAAAAACGGAAGTTGCTTTCCAGTGGAGGTTGTTGCCCACGCCTTGGAAATGGAGGGCAGAAAGGTTCTCGTGACCGTCGAGCGCGACATCACTGAACGCAAAAAGGCAGAGATCCAGCTGCGCCAGTCACAGAAACTGACCGCGATCGGCACGCTGGCGCGCGGCATGGGGCACGAGATCAACAATCCGATCATGGGCATTATGAACTACGCACAGTTGATCCTCGACCACTTGGGAAAAGACAGCCCGGTGTCTGAATATGCCGCCGAGATTGGGGTCGAGAGTGCAAGAGTGGCTGCCATCGTTCGGCGCGTTCTTGAGTTCGCGGAGCAGAAGGATGACCATTCCAGTCCCGCGCGACCAGCAGACCTGGTTCAGGCAGCGCTGGCCTTGCTTCAGGACTCCTTGAGCAAGGCAAACATCGCCGTAGAGATCGACGTCCCGGAAGATCTTCCACAGATCCACTGCCGCAGCAACCAACTCCGGCAGGTACTCATCGACCTCCTGACCAACGCCTGGGAAACATTGAATGAGAAGTACCCGGAGAGCGACGAGGACAAGATCGTCCACATCACAGCGGGACTTGGCTCGTCACTCGTAGCCTTGGCGAAGGATGGAACTCAGAACTTGGAACTCGGAACTTCTCTGTCCCGCATTTACCTGACCGTCGAGGATCATGGTGGCGGTATATCGCCGGAGGTTCGCGAGCTCATTTTTGACCCCTTTTTCAGCACCAAGGACCGAACGAAACATTCAGGATTGGGGTTGTCAACGAGTCTGGGCATCGTCAAAGACCATGGTGGGGAGCTGACGGTGGAGAGCGAGGTGGGGCGATGGACTCGATTTCATGTGGACCTCAGTGCCTGCGGAAGTGCCGTAGGCACAGACGCTGCTGGCGGGTCTGCTAGCGACAGAGAGTTGACTGGAAATGGAGGAGTATGTCGATGACCAATGACCGTGAAACACTGAACCGGGAACTGGTGCGAAAGCAGGTCAAGTTTCTGGGCCGCGCGGCCGTGAGCCTGGTATTGCTGACTGGCCTAACTTTATCTCTGATTCTCTACCGGGATCTGAACCGGCAGGAGCAGAGCCTCCTGCGCAGAGAACTCGTGCGCCGCACCGAGGTGTATGCGGCGGTGCTGCAGGGTATGATCGATACGCATAGCGAAATCGTTCAAGCGGTTGGCAGCTATTTCAACGGCTCGGAGAACGTAACCCGGGCGGAATTCCGCAATTTCTGCAGTGCGCCGCTGCGGCGACACACCGATTTCCATTCCATGGAATGGATTCCGTGCGTACCGCATGCCAGCCGTGAGGCCTTCGAGGTCGGCGCACGGAACGACGGCCTACCCGGATTCATGATCACCGAGTGCGTCGAACACGGCACGCCGACCCCGGCGGCAAGGCGAGACAAGTATTTTCCGACGACCTACCTTGAACCGGCGACAAGGCATGAGGCTGCCATGGGGTTCGACCTTGGGTCAGATCCCGCGCTCCTAGCCGTTCTCGATAAGGCACGGGACACAGGGATGCTGACGGCTGCGTCTGCTTTACCGCCACAGCACAAGCTGGAGAACGAGTTGGAGCTCCTGCTTGTGCTTCCGGTATACAAGCATGGCGCGGTTCCGGTGAACATTGCGGAACGCCGCCAGAACCTGACCGGCTTTGCGATTGGCGTAACCCATATTGCCGACATGGCAACGGAAGTGTTTAGCGGGCTGACGTTCGCCGGTTTGGACCTGTACGTGACCGACGATGCCCTACCGGAAGGTAAACGGTTACTCCACTTCCGGGCGTCGCGATCCCGGTCTAAACGAGACGCCTCGGCGACGGCACTCGACGACACCGTACGCCTTGAAGATCGAGCGCCCCTGGTGGTGGCAGATCGGCAGTGGACATTGATTGCCCGCCCTGCCCCGGCATTCATAGCGGAGTTTTCGCAATGGCAGGACGAGGCCCTGGCCGGAGCCGTACTGGCCTTTGCCGTTCTCGTCGCCTTATCTTTGGGCGTCATGTTACGCGCCGCAAGGCGGCAACGGAAGCTGTCCGATCAGCGCGCCGAGGCGTTCGGAAAGCTCGATTCCGCATACGTCGCTCTGCACACCAACGAAGAGCGCTTTCGCTCGCTGTTCGAGAGCTCGCGGGATGCGATCATGACTCTGGAGCCTCCGTCCTGGCGGTTTACATCGTGCAACGCCGCGTGCATCGAACTCTTCAGTGCCAGGGATGCAACCCATTTCCTATCGCTGGGCCCCGGGGATGTATCACCAAAGTGCCAACCAGATGGGGAGCCTTCGGCCCCCAAGGCGGCGGAGTCGATCGGGAAGGCGATGGCGGAGGGTAGCCAATCCTTCGAATGGATGCACCAACGCGTCGATGGCGAAGCGTTCCCTGCCTCGGTCTTGCTGACACGGGTGGACATCGACGAGCGGCAGTTCCTCCAGGCCACGGTGCGGGACGTCAGCATACAGAAGCGGGGCGAGGAGGCCCTTCGGCAGGCAAAGGAGGTGGCCGAGGCCGCGACCCGCGCAAAGGGCGAATTTCTGGCCAATATGAGCCATGAAATTCGCACACCGATGAATGGTGTGATCGGCATGTGCAGTCTGCTGATTGAGACAGAGCTCGACGACGAGCAGCGTGAATTTGCCGAAATCGTCCGATCGAGTGCGGACTCATTGCTCTCCATTATCAACGATATTCTCGATTTCTCGAAAATTGAGGCCGGCAAGCTGGATCTTGAAGAGGTGCCGTTCTCGTTGCGATCGGTCATTGAAGAAGCCGTTGATGTGGTCGCCATGCAGGCTCGTGCCAAGAATCTCGAACTCGTGGTCGCGATCGCGCCCTCGGTATCGGACTGTGTGATTTCGGATCCCACACGCCTGCGCCAGGTCCTGGTCAATCTGGCCGGGAATGCTGTCAAGTTCACCGAAAAGGGAGAAGTTGTCGTCCGCGTAGAGGTCGATGAAGAGAGCGACACAGATGCGGTACTGCGTTTTTCCATCAGCGACACAGGCGTCGGCATCTCGGCCCATGCCATCTCAAAACTTTTCACGGCCTTCACGCAGGCTGACGGATCCACCACGCGCCGCTTCGGGGGAACGGGTCTGGGTTTGGCGATATCACGACGCATCGTCAGCCTGATGCAGGGAACGATTCAAGTTGATAGTGAAGAGGGAAAGGGTTCCACCTTTTGGTTCACGCTCCCGATGCAGAAGTGCAAGACGCCACTGCCCCAGGATCTCCCCATTCCAACCCTCGAGGGCAAGCGCGTATTGATTGTTGACGACAATGCAACAAACCGAAAGGTACTGGCCCTGCAACTGAGCGCGTGGAAAACCAACAGTGTTGAAGTGGAGAGCGGAGAAAAAGCCCTGGCCACAATGCGATTGGCTGTTGATGAGGGCGCGTCGTTCGACCTCGCCGTGGTAGACATGCAGATGCCCGGTATGGATGGGAGCATGCTGGGAATGGCGATCAAAGACGACCCCCGGTTGAACGACACGATCCTGATTCTGATGACTTCGATGCCCGTAGTCGGAACAGCAGCGGAAGCCAAGTCGATCGGGTTCGCGGCAGCGCTTACGAAACCCATGAAGTCCTCGAAACTCTACGACTGCATTGCCGATGCACTGGGGTCGCGGCGCCCCCTTGCCGCCGACACGCATCAAGTGGCACCCCCCTCGGTCCCAGCTGCCCGGCGACTTCGGGTGCTGGTGGCAGAAGACAATATGGTCAATCAGAAGGTCGTGTTGCACATGTTGGAAAAGATGGGGCACCGCGCGGATGCCGTCGCCAATGGGTTGGAGGTGCTGCAGTCACTGCGTTCGATCCCCTACGATGTGGTATTGATGGACGTACAAATGCCGAAAATGGATGGCTTTGCAGCCACGCGCCGCATACGCGATCCGCAGTCTGATAGTCTCGACCATGCAATCCCTGTGATCGCCTTGACGGCTCACGCCATGAAGGAGGACCGGGATCGGTGTATTTCGGCCGGCATGAGTGACTACGTGTCGAAACCAATCGATCGCGGCGCCCTTGTCGCGGCGCTCGGTCGTGTCACAGTGGGCGAGATGGCGCCTCGCGTGGCTGCCCCCCCAGTCACCGATCATACGACAGCGGTGTTTGACCATGATGAATGTCTTGAGCGGATTGGTGGTGACGAGGAGTTGCTTGCTGAAATCATGAATGATTTTGTTGAGGAAAGCGGGGGTCTACTGGCCGCCCTTGATCGGGCAAATCGCGAGAAGAATTACAAGGGCATCGCAGAGCATGCACATGCACTCAAAGGCTCTGCCGCCACCGTAGCGGCCAAGGAGTTGAACGCCTTGGCGCTACAGCTGGAGTGCGCCGGTCGTGACGGCCAATATGATAATGTTTCAGCACTGCTTGAGACATGCCGTGCGGCACTGATTCGATTCAGGGCGGTGACAGTAGCAAAGGATCAAGATAGGTGAACGGAAGAATTTCGAGAAAAACAGAAAGAACATTTTGACAGAATCTTCAGAGATCGGAGGATAGGGACTATGAACACGCGTCATCGAATTTTGTGTATTGAGGATGATCAACGCCAACAGGTAACGATGAAGACCATTTTGGAAGGCGCCGGCCACGACGTGTGGAGCGCAGCAACCGGTCAGGAAGGGCTTGCTCTTGCGAAAAAGCAACCTGACCTGATCATACTCGACATCGCGCTTCCCGATATGGGTGGGTTCGCCGTTTGCCGCATGCTCAAATCCGATGCGGAGACGCAACGCATTCCTGTGCTTCACCTCTCAGGGCAGTTCAACGAAGACAATGACCGGGCCGCGGGCCTCGAGGGCGGCGCCGAGGCCTATCTCGTGAAACCGACCACAAATCGGGTACTGCTCGCGACCATCGGCTCCCTTCTGCGGATGCATGACGCTGAGCAATCCCTGGCGGAAGCACTGCGTAAGGCTGAAGCCGCGAACGAGGCGAAGGATCGCTTCCTGTCGCGAATAACAGGCCAACTGCGACTCCCTCTCAATGGCATCGTCGGGGCGTCGGGACTGCTGACAGATTCAGCGCTGACCCCCCGGCAACGCAAGGCGGCAGACAGCATCAGAGGCAACTCCCAGCGGCTCCTCGTCCTGGTCAATGACCTCCTCGATGCAGCGTGTCTTGATCTGAGCGGCGTGGAACTGGAGGATGTCGAGCTCGGACCACGGTTAGTGTGCAAGGACGTCTTCACTATGCTTCATGACAAGGCGGACGCCAAAGCCTTGGTACTCGATTGCATCTGTTCCCCGGAGGTGCCAAAGGCGGTGAGGGTTGATGCGGGTCGCTTTATGCAAGTTCTGACACACTTGGTTGAGAATGCCATCCAGTTCACACCGAAGGGGACAGTCACCGTTCGGATGGCCATGTTGGGGAATCAAGGGGACGTCGAAACCCTTAGGATCGAGGTCGAAGACACCGGTCCCGGGGTTCCCGATGAACTCGAGACCTCGCTTTTCAAGCCCTTGGCCTCGCTGATGGTGGAACACCCAGCCGCAGGGTCTGGCCCGGGGCTGGGGTTGGCTATTGCGCACGCTGTAGTGGAACTGATGGGCGGGAGCATGGGGTACCGCCCGGCCGAAAAGGGCGGCGCGCTGTTCTGGTTCGAGATGCCTGCACCAGCGCCTCTGGTCACCACGCCAGAACCGACTGTGGGTAAGGAACCCCATGGTAGCGAAATAGTCCGCGTGCTACTGGTCGATGACAATGCCGTGAATCGCCAAGTGGCTGGGACAATCCTCGGACGTCTCGGCTGTGATGTGGTCATGGCAACCGGCGGGCAGGAGGCCGTGGAACTAGCCCGCAACGGGGGCGTTGACCTTGTTTTTATGGATCTTCACATGCCAGACATGGACGGATTCGAAGCCACACGGCGCATACGGGAAGAACGAACCAGGAAGGACATCTCACCACTACCCATCATTGCGCTGACGGCCCAGACCGATGAGACATCCAGAACACGCTGCGCACAAGCCCACATGGACGGATACATTACCAAACCGGTTAGTCGTGATGCCTTGGCGCAGGTGTTGACCGATATGCTTCCGCGACCCGGCACCGTTCAGCAAACGCACAACGGTGCGGTTGCGCCGCAGGCAGATGATGCCGCCACTCCACCCGTGTTTGATCACAATTCACTGCACAAGCGAATGGGAGGCGATCAAAGCGCCACACAGGAGATCCTGAAGCTCTACCTCTCTGAAGTTCCCTCCGAAATCGAGATGCTCGACCGTGGCATGCGTGAGCGTGATTCCGCTATCGTTATGCGCCAGGCCCACTCACTCAAGGGGACAACAGCCAACATCGGTGCCGAAGCCGCACGGTATGCAGCAGCGGCCCTCGAAACCGTTATAAAGCAGGAAGATTGGGAGGGTGCAGCATCGCACTTCACCGTCCTGATGGCAGCGCTACACGCCGCATCGGACGCCATCCGGGATTTTCTGGCCGCTGACACAATCGAGCCGACCACACCAGAGGAAAGCACACGTGTAGTGCCACGCTAAAGGGACATTTGAATGCAGAACCTGGCGGACAATTCGGAAACCGTGCTTATTGCGGATGACAGCGCCACGTCGCGCAAGATGCTGGAGTACGCAGTCAATGGACTTGGATTCCAGTCCATCTGTGTTGCCGACGGCCGAAAGGCCTGGAAGGCGCTATCCGCACCGGAGGGTCCCGCCATTGCGCTGATCGATTGGGTAATGCCCGAGATGACAGGGCTCGAACTTGTCAGCAAGCTCCGTGCGGAAATGGGGTCAAAGATTCTCTATCTGATCATGGTCACGGCCAGAAGCCTACAGGAGGAGGTTATCGAAGGAATCAAGCAGGGCGCCGATGACTACATCGTTAAGCCTTTCAATCGAAAGGAGCTGGCAGTTCGCATTCGCGCCGGAGCGCGAATTGTCCGTCTCCAGCGCGAACTGGTCGAAGCGAATGAGCGGCTGGAATCACTGGCCAGGACGGACGCTTTGACTGGATTCTACAACCGGCTGGCGCTGCGCCGCGTTCCACCGTCTCAGTCCAGCTTCCCGCATGCACTCAAGTCGTCGATCGCCTTCATCATGGCCGACCTAGATCATTTCAAGGGGGTCAACGATGCCCATGGACACGATGCGGGCGATGCCGTGCTTCGGCAATTCGCCGACCGCGTCAAAACCCTCTTGAGGCAGGGGGACGCTGTCTTTCGGATGGGCGGCGAGGAGTTTCTTCTGATCGCACCTGAATCAGACGAAACGGTTGGACGGCACATCGCGGAACGCGTCTGCAGGACGATCGGTGACACCCCCTTTCAATTACCCGACGGGACACCGATTTCGATTACCTGCAGCCTCGGCGTGTTCGCGGAAGTGGCCGGACTGGATGAGGATCACGGTCGCCAGATCAAGAAGGCCGACCAGGCGCTCTACCGCGCGAAGAAGAACGGGCGCAACCGGGTGGAGGTGGAGGAGAGTAAATTGAGGGAAACTGCGCAGTGAGCTTGCGAACAACAGGCTGGAGCCTGCGACAGCAAGAAGTGAAGCGACTGGCAACGTTGAAAGCTGAAATGGCAGACTGTGGAGAGTGGATAGGGGAAGAGATATGTGGTGGCAGGAGGAACTATGAAATCGACAGATAAAACAGCAACACACGTTCTCGTCGTCGATGATGAGAAGAGCATTCGCATTGGTCTGAAGGCGTTTCTGGAAGCTGCCGATTACAAGACGGCTATCGCCGCAGATGCGCATGAGGCGTTACGCATGCTCTCGGAACAGGAGTTCGATGTTGTCGTCAGCGATATTGTGCTGCCCGGGATCAACGGCATCGAGCTTCTGAAAACCATCCGCAGCGCGGCGCCTTTTGCACCCGTGATCATGATGACAGGCGATCCCACTGTGGATACGGCCTCCGAAGCGCTCCGGGCAGGTGCTTTTGACTACCTAGACCCGATCCGAAAAGCCTTTCGGAACGGGGTTCTGGGTTCAAAGTTCTGGGTTCTGGGTTGCCTCCGGACGTGACAAGCGCCCGCCTTGAGCATT
>Ga0307929_1000276_pt1 | contig 54688 bp, 47 predicted proteins | sample AceLakmetage1330_FD_203160 | JGI IMG/M metagenome (GOLD analysis project Ga0307929, IMG submission 203160) | Saline water microbial communities from Ace Lake, Antarctica - #1330 | ecosystem: Environmental > Aquatic > Non-marine Saline and Alkaline > Saline | place: Antarctica: Ace Lake... | reverse complement strand
TATTGTACATAGTCAAAAACAATGGAATTTACCTGATAATAAGCTTCCAAGTTATTATCATCAAAAGCACTTAAGTACTTTTGCATAATAGGATACCTCACCTTTCAAGGTGAGGAGGTTCATTTTAAAAATATTATTTGTTCTATTATAAAAAAGTTGATATTATTCTTTTTTTTAGTTTGGTTTTATTTAGAGTTTTGTAAATACCAAATAACTACAAAAACTAAGAAACCAGCAATTAAAAGAAGAAATGATATGTATTGAGCATAGATAATTAAGGGACCATAATTTACTTCGTTTTTAGAATCAATATTTAGTTTAGGTCTTTCTTTCATGCTGATAGTTTTTCTTTGATTATTTTAAGTCTTGTGAAATTTTCCCTTTCTTGTTCACTTAAGACGAACTGAATCTCATCATGAAACTTTTGAAGTTTTGGAATTTGAATGTTTTCCAAAGAATTTACTCTTCGTTTAATTTTTTTAATTTCATCACCAAGAATTCTAATAGCTTGTTCTTTACTTGAAAGAGAAATTATTTGAGAAAGTAAATCTTGAAACTCTGATCTGGCTTGAGCTAAGAGTGGACTGTTCTCATAAGTGTTAAATTCATTTTTCTTTTTTTCAACTTGAATTTCTGGAATTTTAACACCCATCATATTTTTAGTAGAACTTTCTAAAGTGAAATTTGGTTTAGTAGCATAACTAACTGCTTTACTGACAAAAATTCCTGAGTATGCAATATCTAATACTAAAGTATTGTAAACACTTTTAGTCTTAGAATTAAGATTACCTTTACTTTTACTATAGTCTTTAATTAATTTAAAGAACTCTCCAATAAGAAAATCTTGCTTTTTCTTAAGCAAATTATGTCCTTTCTTAGCTAGTACGATCTTTTTCTTAAGTTCTAGTAATGATGACCTAGTAGGTGAAATTTGTGTCATTTTTTATTTTGTTTAGTTATGCTAGTTTTTTATTTTTTTGCTTATTTCTTTGGAAGATATTTCTTAATCATTTCAGGTTTAACTTTCTTAAGTTCATTCTTAGGGATAATAGTTAGTAATTTCCAACCAATATCTAAAGTTTGATCGATTGAACGATTAGTGTAAAAACCTTGATTAACAAATTCATTTTCAAATTCTTCAGCGAATTCTAAGTATGAAAGATCTCTTTGACTAAGAGCAGATTTTCCAACAACAGCTGCTAAATCTCTAAGTTCTTTACCAGTAGCGTAAGCCGCATAAAGCTGATCTGCAATTGCACTTGCATCTTCTCTAACTTGTCCACTACCAACTTTAAGTCTTGAAAGACTTCCAAGAATATTAATTGGAGGATTCATACTGTTTTTGAATAAGCCTCTATCCATAAGTATTTGACCTTCAGTAATATAACCAGTTAAATCAGGAACAGGATGAGTTTTATCATCTGCAGGCATAGTCAGAATTGGAACTTGAGTTACAGAACCGTTTGATGTGGAAATTTTCCCAGCACGCTCATAAATAGTTGCAAGATCTGTATACATGTAACCAGGGTATCCTCTTCTTCCAGGAACTTCTTGCCTTGCTGCACCAATTTCACGAAGAGATTCGCAATAATTTGTAACGTCAGTGAAAATAACAAGCACATGCATGTCACGTTCGAAAGCTAAATATTCTGCAGTAGTAAGTGCGATTCTTGGAGTCATAATTCTAGCAACAGAAGGATCGCTTGCAAGATTTAAGTAAAGAACAGTGTTCTTTAAAGAACCAGTTTTCTTAAATTCATCTTTGAAGAAATCAGCTTCTGCTTGAGTAATTCCCATGGCTGCAAAAACAACTGCGAATTCTTTACCATCTAAAACTTTAGCTTGTCTTGCAATTTGAGCTGCAAGTTTGTTATAAGGAAGACCAGATAGCGCAAAGATAGGAATTTTTTGACCTCTAACAATTGGCATCATACAATCAATAGTTGAAATACCTGTTTGAATAAATTCGTCAGGTTGAATTCTAGCAACTGGATTAATAGGTTCACCATTAACATCTTTGAACTTTTCAGGATTATGCATTAAACCATCAATAGGATTACCCATACCATCAAAGATTCTGCCAAGCATTTTTTTGTTTACACCAAGCTTTGCAGTTTCACCTTTGAATTTAACTTTAATTTTATCAGTGGAAATACCTTGAGTACCTTCAAAAACTTGAACAACTGCTCTGTTTTCATGAATATCAAGAACTTGACCATTAATTACTCGACCATTATCAAGAGTAATTTCAACTAGTTCTTTGAATGCAACATTTTCAATGTTTTCAATTACCAAAAGAGGTCCTCTGATTGATTTTGCTTTTTTGTATACTTTCATTTTAAACCTCTAGATCTCCTTAAAATAAGATTTAATCTTTTTGTTAAGATTTTCAAGTTCTGCTTTGAACTTTTCATTGTCAACATATTTCATTAAACCTATTTCTTCAACAACTTTTGAATTTTCAATAGATTCAATTTTAACATCTTCATTTTCTTTAACTTTTGAAAGTCCAAGATTGTAAAACGTTAAAATATTTTCAACCATTAAGAATTGTTTCTTTATAGGACAGTACATATCTTGTTTATCAAATGCATTTTGTTGTAAGATATCTTCTCTAACTAATCTTGCAACAAGTAAAGTAAATTGTTCTTCTAATGGAAGAGAATCTTTACCAACTAACTGTGCGATTTCATTTAATTCAGATTCTTTTTGAAGAAGTTGAACTAAAGCTTTACGACTGTCGCCCCAATTATCATTTACATTTTTATTAAACCATTCATCAGTTTGTTCTGTGTATAATGAATAAGATTGAAGCCAGTTAATAGCCCAGTAATGTCGCTTTGCAGCAAGGCTAGAATCAAGAGCCCAAAAGACTTTAGTAATTTTAAGAGTGTTTTGAGTTACTGGCTCGGAGAAGTCTCCACCAGCAGGACTGACAGCCCCAATAACAGTAATTGAACCAGGATTCTTAGCTAAAGTTTTAACTTTCCCTGCACGTTCATAAAACTGAGCAATTCTAGTTCCAAGATAAGCAGGATAACCTTCTTCTCCTGGCATCTCTTCTAATCTTCCTGAGATTTCTCTCATTGCTTCAGCCCATCTACTTGTAGAATCTGCCATAACAGCAACATCATAACCTTGATCTCTGTAATATTCTGCGATAGTCATTCCTGTATAAACACTAGCTTCTCTAGCAGCTACAGGCATGTTTGAAGTATTTGCAATAAGAACTGTTCTATCCATAAGAGGTTTTCCAGTTTTTGGATCTTTAAGTTCAGGGAATTCTGAAAGAACTTCAGTCATTTCATTTCCACGTTCTCCACAACCAACATACACAATGATTTGAGCGTCACACCATTTTGCAATTGCTTGTTGAGTAACAGTTTTTCCACAACCAAATGGACCAGGAATAGCACACTGTCCACCTTTGATAGTTGGAAAGAAAAAGTCATAAACTCTTTGACCAGTAATTAAAGGAACACTAATACTTTCTTTGTTAATATAAGGTCTTGGTATTTTAACAGGCCATTTTTGTTTCATACAAACATTAGTCTTGTTAACAACTGCAACAGTTTCACTAACAGTATATTTACCTTTGTTAATTTTTGAAACTTTACCATTAATTCCTAAAGGAACCAATATTTTATGTTTAATTAAACTAGTTTCTTGAACTTCACCAACGATTTGGCCTTCTGACACAGTGTCTCCAACTTTAATAAGTGGTTTAAAGTCCCATTTTTTATCTTCATCAAGAGCATTAACTTGAATACCGCGTGAGATAAAACTACCAGATTTAGCTTGGATTTTATCAAGAGGTCTTTGAACTCCATCATACATGCTAGTAAGTAATCCAGGTCCAAGTTCTACACTTAAAGGTTCTTCAGTATTATCAACTGGCTCGCCAGGTAAAAGTCCATCAGTTTCCTCATAGACTTGAATAACACTTAAGTCATCAATGATTTCAATAATTTCTCCAAGTAAACGTTCGTCTCCAACAAAGACTACATCGTTAACTTTTGCATTTTTAACATTTCTAGCCCTTACAACAGGACCGGATATTTGTACAATTTTTCCGCTCATTTTAGTCTCTCTTAATCTCTCATTTAAAATTTAATACTTGCACCTATGGTGTCTTTCATTATTTTTTCAACAAATTGATCGTCACTTTTTTCTTTGAATCGATCAGGAATTTTGATTATTATTTTTGAAGTTTTAATTAAATCTTCAACTAATTTGAATAATTCTTCATCAATCATAACAACATCGTGTTCTGCATTATGAATTAGTTTTATAATATCTTCAAGGGGAGTGCTAGTTCTAACTTCATGGACATCTTTAACTCCGCAAAGACCAAAACCAATGATTGAATTAGTCATTCCAATTAGTGTAATCATATAATGTGCCCCTCAATATCTTTTGGTTCAAATTTTTCATTAATTAGTTTAAGTACAATTCTAAGATTTTTGAATTCATTTCTTCCAAGAATATAGAATGAAACAAATTGGCTTAGACCTAAAGGTTCTGTTTTTGAGATTTTTATTCCAAAGTCTTTTAATGATTTGTAAAGACCTTGAACAATGTCCTTAGGTGAGTAAGCATCTGCAATATATTTTTCTACATAAGTTCCTTGCAGTGCTGATACAACTTCTTTAATTGAAGAAGTATTTTTTAGATTATCAAGTCTTACTTTGTCAAATGATCCTCCATTCATGAAATGAGTATAATTTTCAAGAAGATAAGTTGCTTGATTAATATTATGAATGTCAATAAGTCTGTTAACTAATTGTTTTAAAACAGAATTACCCATAGTTGCATTTCTAAGCTTTGCATAATACTCTGCATTAATTGCTTGTTCAAATGCTTGAAGTTCGCCTTTTTTAATGTCATCAGCAAATTTGTCAATTACTTTTCCGTATTGAGTAGTTCTGAATGATTGGATTAATTCATCAATGGTCATAGTTTCTACATCAGTTAGAAATTTTGCTCCTTTAACTTCGATGAACAAATCAGATACAACATGTCTTTTATAGTATTTATTAGTTTTACTTCTAATAGCAGTTAACATGTACTCAAAGCCTTCTCTTGATTTTAGTAAGTAAAAGAATTTTTTGTAATTACTCGGTGTGTAACGAATGATTTTTTTAAGATAGTAAAGATATTTTCTTCTAAGTTCTTTTTGAACAAGTTCTTCACTAAAGTCGCTATCAATTAATTTAAGAAGTTCAGTATTTTTTCTTTCTTCAATAATTAAGATTGCTTCTTTGTACCCTTTATGTGCAAGATCTTTAATTTCTTTATCAGATAGAAATTTTGATTTTGCAGCTCTAAGTCTAGAAGCGCCATATACGAAAGGAATTATTTTAAATGCAGGATATAGAATAATCCCTACTAAAACAACGACTAACGCGATTCCTCCAACTAATATTGTTACTGGGTCCATAATTCTTTGTTTAAAATTTCTTCAATTTTATCAGTGTTATTAACTAGTAAAGTTTTAAGATCAAATTCTAATTCAAAATTTTGTTTAACAATTCCAATAACTTTAGGTTCATTAAGAATAGATTTAGCTTTAGGAATTTTCACGACTTTAGGAATGTGAAATTCTTTAATTTTTTCTTGCTTGCTCAGATTAGTCATAACTTGTTTTATGATTTTAGGATCTGATCCAAGTTTTTCTAAAACTTTGTCCATAATTTTTTTGTGAACTTCTTTTTTTGCATGAAGAATTTTGTGTTCTTGTTCAAGCTCAAAGTTGTTGGTTCTCTCTTTTTCTAATTCTAAAAGAGTTTGTTGTTTTTGATTTTCAATTTTGTCTATTTCTTGTTTTACTATAAGATTGCTATCTCTATCTAACTCAAGTTTTTTAGCTTCAAATTCATTTTTGATAGCTAAAATCTTTTTTTGAGATTCGCTTTCTATAACACTAACGATGTGTTTTGTATTATCAACAATTAACAATTTTTTTCACCTAACTCCTATGCTGCGAAAACAAACATCAGTAAGATTGCGATAACGAATCCATAGATTGCTTGTGTTTCTGGAAGTGCTGCGAATACCATCATTTTTCCTAGAAGACTTTGATCTTCTGCTGTTGCGCCTGCTGCTGCTGCGGAAGCAATACCTTGCCCTACGCCAGAACCTGCTGCTGCAAGTCCAATTGCAAGACCTGCTCCGATTGCGATTAATCCAAGTGTTTCAACTGCCATTTTTTTTGTTTCCTCCGATTTGTTTTTTTATTTAATTTTTTGTTTATTTTTTGTTATTACTTTTTTTGTAATTATGATTTTGTGATTTTTGTTTTGTGTTTCTAAAATGAATCATTAACTTTATTAGGTGAGTATTCTTTGAAGTTTTCATTACTAGTTTCGTAAAACTGTGAAAAAAATTCAATGTAATGCAATCTGACTGAATGAACGCTACTACCTAAAATGTTTAACGCGAAATTGAATAAGTGACCAAAAATTACAACTAATATAAATAGTAAGATTCCAATGTATGGAATGCTTAAAAATAATTTTGCGATAATATTAATTCCGAGTGAAATTCCGCCTGTAGCTAAACAAAGCGCGAGTAATCTTGCATAACTAAACCAAGTTCCTGCAAAACCAGTAATATCCATAAGACCCATGATTTTATTTTTACTTACAAAAATTCCAACTGCGATTCCTAAACTAATATAACCTGCAAGTGAGTTTCCTGTAACTAATAATGCACCGCCTGCTTGAAGTAACCAAATAGGAAGGTCAGTTAAAACAATGTGCATAGGATTTCTTTTTTTAATTGCAAGGAATGCATCTAATAATAATCCGATGTTTAAGTGGACTAAACCAATTACTAATGCAATTATTAAAACCAGTTTAGCATTAACAAAAGGATCAAATAATAATGGTTTTATTTTGATTAAATTTCCAAAGAATGAACCAAATAACCAACCAAATATGATGGTCGAAATCGAACTAGTAAAAAATATTATTCCTGCATCTTTTAAGATTTTATGATAAGCAGTTGCTTTTGAAATCATGAATATTGATAGAATCATAAGCATTAATCCATAGCCAATATCTGAGAACATAAATCCAAAGAAAATAGGTAGGAAAAATGAAATGTAAATAGTAGGATCTAAACTGCCATACTTTGGAAGTCCAAACATTTTAGTTACAAACTCGTATCTTTTAGTATACCAATTATTTTTCAAAGCAACTGGAATATCACTTTCAAGGTTTTCTTCTTCAATAGTAACTTTAATTGGTAATTTTTTTAGCTTTGCTAAATTAATTTTAGGAATGTAAGCTTGAAGAAAAAATGTTTTATCTGTTTTAATAGCAGAACTAGTAATAGCATATCTTTCTTTAAACATTGAAAGATTATTTAGTGCAATAAAAATAGTTGTGTAATGTTTGTTTGCAATTGCTGCAACTTTCTTATCAAGTTGGTTGAATTTTGTCTCGTAAAATTTAATTTTTTTATTAGCATACTTAAGATCTGCTTTAGTGCTAGTATGAATATTAGGCAAGGATATAATACTATTATAGGTATTTTGTTTAACTATGTTTAAAACTTCTTTTTTATCTTTTTTTAAACCTTGAATTAAGAAGAAATCATTTTTAGAAACAATATTTAGTTTTAGATGAGTTAATTTTTTTTCTAAAGAAATAATTTTTTTCTTGTTAAGAATTCTTTGTCTTACTAACAAAATAAAATTATGTTCGTTTTCTTCAATATGACTTGGCAATAAATCAAAAGGAACTTTGTTGAATAATGTTATTCTTTCTTCGTAAGATTTAGTTTTTTCTTTTATATAATTAATATCTGTGATGTGTGCGTAAAGATCGGAATAAATTTCTTTTTTTAATTTGTTAACAATGTTTAAATCTTGTTTTAGATTAGGATTGATGGGGTTTGGATCAGAACTATGTTTCTTAATATAATGTTTTAATTGATCTTTCATCCATTTAAGTTCAAGTATTTTGCTTGCAATTCTTTCTTGAATGGGAAGACTAGTATCTTTTTTTACTGATTCTTGTTCTGATTCTAAAGATTTAATATGTAAGCAATTAAATTTGTGAAGATTGTCTAAAATACTTTGTTTTTCTTTTTGAAGTCCAAAGATATTAATTCTTAAAAGTTTTTTAATTGCCATTATCTAATTCACAGTAATTTTTGCTAAAATTTTTTTGATTGTTGCATCTATTTTTTTATTGGATAGATTTTCGAGGCGGTCGACCTCAGAAGTTGTTTTCTTTTCAATCTTTTCAAAATTATTTTTAAGTTCTAATTCTTTAGATTCTATTATTTTTTTAAGATCGTCCTTAGCTTCTTGAATTCTAGCTTTCTCATTATTTGAATTGTTTTCAATGATTTCTTTTAAAGCTAAATCGCACTTTTTTTGAGTTTTCTCAATCTCTTTCTTAGCGTTTTTTTCAACTAATAAAATATTGTTAATTATTTTCATTTTTTATCGAAGAATGCAGTGTTCTAATTCTATTTAAAAATATGTTCTTTTTTTTAAGCTTAATATAGTAGTTTATTCTTAAGTAAAATGAGTTGTTATTTTGTTTTTGTTTCGAAAGATTTATATAAGTTAAAAGTGTTTTTTTAAATTAAAAAGAGGTTGATTTTATGAATAAAAGTACTGATTTCATTCTATGGTTTGATCAATTAGGAATTGATGATGTAAAGTATGTTGGAGGAAAGAATGCTTCTCTAGGTGAGATGTATAGAAACTTAACACCCAAAGGTGTAAGGATTCCAAATGGTTATGCAATCACAGCAACAGCATATCACTACTTACTTGAAAAATCAGGTGTTAGAGATAAGATTAGAGAAGTCTTAGCTGATTTAAATACTTCAGATTTACATAATTTACAAGAAAGAGGATATAAAGTTCGAGAATTAATAAGAACTGCACAATTTCCTCCAGAATTAGTTTTAGTAATTAATGAAGCTTATGCAAATATGTGTTCGCAATATGGTGAAAATACTGATGTTGCAGTACGATCAAGCGCTACAGCGGAAGACTTACCTGATGCAAGTTTTGCAGGGCAACAAGAAACATATCTAAATATTAGGGGAACAGATCAACTTATAGATGCATGTAAAAGATGTTTCGCATCATTATTTACTGATAGAGCAATAAGCTATAGAGTAGATAAAGGATTTGATCATTTCTCAATTGGATTATCAATTGGTGTACAAAAAATGGTACGAAGTGATAAAGCATGTTCAGGAGTTATGTTTTCAATAGATACAGAAAGCGGTTTTAAAGATGCAATCTTTGTAACAGGAGCTTATGGTTTAGGAGAAAACGTTGTTCAAGGAGCAGTAAATGTGGATGAGTTTTATGTTCATAAACCGACACTTCGAGAAGGCTATAGACCAATAATAAAAAAACAACTTGGTGAAAAAGCAATCAAGATGATTTACACTAATGAAAGTAAACATCCTGTAAAAAATGTTGGAGTTCCACCAGAAGAGCGAAAAAAATTCTGTATAACTGATGATGAAGTATTAGAACTAGCTGTTATGGCTCAGAAAATCGAAGATCATTACTCAGCAAAAATTGGACATTTCAAACCAATGGATATGGAATGGGCAAAAGATGGAATTACAAATGAAATCTTTATAGTACAAGCAAGACCTGAAACAGTTCATTCACAAGCAGACAAAACAAAACTGTTAACTTATGTGATGAAAGATAAGGGCGAAGCTATTATTCAAGGAAGTTCTGTAGGTTCAAAAATTGGACATGGATCCGCAAGAGTAATCAAAGATGTTCATAATATTCATGACTTTAAGAAAGGTGAAGTATTAGTAACTGATATGACTGACCCAGATTGGGAACCAATAATGAAGATTGCTTCAGCTATTGTAACCAATAGAGGTGGAAGAACATGTCACGCAGCAATTATTAGCCGTGAATTAGGAATACCATGTCTTGTTGGAACAAACAATTCTACTGAGAAGATTAAAACAGGAGATCAAATAACTGTAGATTGTTCTCAAGGAAGTGAAGGCTTTGTATATCCAGGACTATTAAACTTTGAAATAGAAGAAACTGACTTAGGAGAAATTCCTCAAACAAAAACAAAAATAATGATGAATTTAGCATCTCCAGAACAAGCATTTGAACAAAGTTTTATTCCAAACATGGGAGTAGGCCTAGCAAGGGAAGAATTCATAATAAATTCTTATATCAAAATACATCCATTAGCATTACTTAGGTTTAATGAATTAACAGATGAAAAAGTCAAAGCACAAATTGAAGATCTAACTTATGGATATTCAAATAAAGCAGATTACTACGTTGATAAATTAGCCGAAGGAATTGGAATGCTAGCAGGAGCTTTTTATCCAAAGAAAGTAATTGTACGTTTAAGTGATTTTAAATCAAATGAATATGCAAACTTAATTGGTGGAAGACAATTTGAACCAGTAGAAGACAATCCAATGATTGGTTGGAGAGGGGCTTCAAGATACTATGATCCAAATTACAAAGCAGCATTTGAATTAGAATGTAGAGCAATTCTAAAAGTAAGAAAAGTAATGGGATTAAAGAATTTAGAAGTTATGATACCATTTCCAAGAACTGTGGAAGAAACACAAAAAGTAATTGACACTATGGCAGAATTTGGTCTTGTCAAAGGTGAAGATGGACTTAAAATAATTGGAATGTGTGAAATTCCTTCAAATGTAATCTTAGCAGAAGAATTTTTAGAAGTAGTAGATGGATTTAGCATTGGAACAAATGATTTGACTCAGTTAGTACTTGGAGTAGACAGAGACTCAGAATTAGTTGCACATGTATATGATGAACGAAATCCAGCTGTGAAAAAACTAGTAAAACAAGTAATCGAAGTTTGTAACGCAAAAGGAAAATACATTGGAATTTGTGGACAAGCACCAAGTGATTACATAGAATTTGCAAAGTTTGTTGTAGAATGTGGAATACAAACAATGAGTTTGAATCCAGATACAGTAATTAAAACAACACTTGCAATAGCTGAATTAGAAAAAAGCTTAGGCATGTAAATTTAATTATTTTATTTCACTCAGAAATTTTTAATTTCTGGTGTGCCAAGAGTTAAAACTCTTGAGCATTTTTTTCTTTTTAGTCTCTTTTATTCTAATCAAAATCTCTCCACCAGACTAGTTTTGTTTTTGCAGGAATTCTTTCTGGTTTGTCAAGAGAAAAATTGTAAGAGTGATTTGGAAAATCAAGATCTTTTATTGCGTTTTTCATGAATTTCTTTTATTTAGAACTTTTTTTAATATTTTTTTGTTATAAGATAAATCATTTTATGTGTTGTAAAATTTCTTATTTTGTTTTTCTTCTTTTAAAATATATTACTTTAATTCTATCAATAGATATTTGTTTAATTTATTTTCAGTGTTTTATTTATTAATATTATGTTTAATTATAATTTATTTAATAAAATTAAAAGAATTTAACTGTATTTTAAATGAGTATTTTTATTTATTCTTTCATTAAAACAATTAAAAATGAAAATTATTTGTTTTCGAAATCAATCGTTGCAGTTATGCTTTTGGTACATGATCCTAAAGCTCCTCCGCAATATCCATCATTACAACTTGGATTACTGCATTGACTGCCAGTAGGCTTACAACCAGTAGGCGAACATCCCTCAGGACAAGTTTGAGTGCAAGTTATAGTTCCAGTTTGACCTCGAATAATTAAATTTGCTTGAGAAATTTTTATTTGGTTACCAGTAGCTTCATCAATATAATAAATTGTTTTTATCTGGTTAGATGAAAAAGTTTGTCCTGCAAGATTTGAATTATCAATTATCTCAACATTGTTAGATTTATCAGATGCAATTTTACTACTTCCTCCAATTGATATAATTAAAGCAACTATTGCCACAATTGCTACGAGAGAAATATAAACATAACTTGTTTTGTTATTTTGTTTTACCATTTTAATTATTAAACTTCTTAGATGTTTTTTTAAAAACCTATTAATATATCTAGAATATGGTGATATATAAATTTTTCGAATGAAAAATTATTTTATAAATCATATCTTACTATATATGCATATTTAAAAATAATCTAACTTTCTTATTTTAATGAACTGTCAAGAATACTATGATGAAGAAGGTTTTGTTAAATTTAGAGAATTAGAATTAAGACGATTTGAAAATACTTTAAAGTTTATACAAAAAACAGGTTCTTTAATAGATATTGGCTGTGGATTAGGTTATTGGTTGGATTTTCTAAATAAAAAAACTTCATTAGACTTACAAGGAGGAGATATTTCAGGTGAGAAATTAATACATGCACAAGAATTACATCCTAAAATTTTATTTAATGAAATAGATATTAGACATTTACCTTATGAAGATAATTCTTTTGATCAAGTAAGTTGTATGGAAGTATTAGAACACATACCTGAATGGAAACAAGGATTATCTGAATTGTTAAGAATTAGTTCAAAACAAGTAATTATAACTGTGCCTTATGATGAAACTCTCACAACTAAAGTTTGTGGTTCTTGCAAATCTGAAGCTCATTTATATGGACATATAAATTCATTCTTAGAAAAAGATTTTCAAGATTTTAACTCATTAGGAAAATTAAGTTTTGAATATCTTGCACCCCCGTTTAGTTTTAATGAATATTTAACCAAAGCATTTAATTCTTTTTTAGGCTTTAAACAAAAAGATTATTCTTCTAATGGACATACTCAAGCCATAATATGTCCTAATTGTTATGATAGAATTCCATATTCAAAGTTAATTCCTGCAGAAAAAAGACTTAAACGAAGTTTAACATCTAAACCTGAAAATTTAGTAGTTATTATTGAAAGAAATTAATTGATCTTTTTTCATAGTATTTTTTATTTTTTACTTTTGTTTTATTTCTTTTATCTTGTGACAATACCTGCAGGAAAATATTTCTTTAAATCAGTGTCATGGCTTTTATTGAAAACTTTCTTTAGAATTTTTCCTGAACGATATACTTTTTGTGTTAATTTATTATCTATCAAACCAATAAAGAAATTATGCGCACCCATAACACTAGTGTATGCGCAAAAAGTAGCTACAGAAACCTCATAATGAAACGCGCTAAAATTCTTTTTAACGAGATTTGCTTTATGTCCATAACAAGAAAAATCATCAAGATAAATTATGCCCTCTTTATGTTCATTTAATTCAGGAAATTCTTGATTGATGAATTCTTTGAAGATTTCAGTTCTTTCTTCCAAAGTATCAATTACATCAAAACCTGAATACAAAATTTTGTTACCTTTATCTCCAAATTCCAAAATAGTTGGTTTAGTATTATCTCTAGTTTTTAAACTCCAACCAAGATTAAACAGGAATTTACTAATTATTTGAGTGTGACCAGATACAATAACATATTGATAATTACCTTCCTCAATAAAATCTGCAGTGTTTTTAGCAGCTATATTTAATTTTGATAATAAACTCATATTTTTGGGGAATGAAGAACGCTTTAAATAGCTTGATTAAGAATGTTAGTTTTTGATGTGTTTTGGTAAAAAATTTTATATTAGGTTTAATCGCAATCTATATAAAGCACTCGGCGTTAACTTTTATATGGCAACTATACAAAAAATTCTAGCAAGACAAGTTTTAGACTCAAGAGGTAATCCAACTGTAGAGTGCGAAGTTTATACTGAAGATCATATGGCGAGAGCTATTGTCCCAAGCGGCGCAAGCACAGGGAAACACGAAGCATTAGAACTTCGAGATGGCGGACAAGAATATCATGGAAAAGGTGTATTAAAAGCAGTAGCAAATATTGGAATAATACAAACTCTTTTACAAGGAAAGAACCCTTGTGATCAAGGAGCAATTGATTCTTTAATGTTACAAAAAGATGGCACTGATGGAAAAACAAATCTTGGTGCAAATGCAATTTTAGCTGTAAGCATGGCTGTTGCAAGAGTTGCAGCAAAAGAACAAAACATACCTTTGTTCAGATATTTAAATACGATTTCTCAAGGAAGAGAAATGAAAATGCCAGTTGCATATATGAATATTATTAATGGTGGAGCACATGGAGATAATGGACTTGATTTCCAAGAATACATGATTGTACCACAAGCAGATACTTTTGCAGAAAGATTAAGAATTGGAGCAGAAGTTTATCATCAATTAAAGAAAGTACTAAAAGCAAAAGGCTTGAATACTAGTGTTGGAGATGAAGGCGGATTTGCACCAAACTTAACAAAACCAGAAGAACCATTACAGTTAATAATGGAAGCAGCAACTGAATTAGGTTATGAAAAAAATATTAAGATTGCATTAGATGTTGCAGCAAGTGATTTTTACAAAGATGGAAAATATGTTGTTCAAGGCGAAGTAATTAGTCCTGCCGATTTATTAGAACTTTACAAAGATTTAGTTTCAAAATTTCCAATTATTTCAATTGAAGATCCATTTGATGAAGAAGACTTTAAATCATTTTCAAAAATGACGTCTGCTTTAGGACATAAAATTGATATTGTTGGAGACGATCTATTAGTTACAAACGTTGATAGAATTAGAATGGCAATGTCAGACTCAGCTTGTAATGCTTTACTATTAAAAGTAAATCAAATTGGAAGTTTAACTGAAGCTATTAATGCATCAAGAATGGCATTTTCAGAAAACTGGAATGTAATGGTTAGTCATCGAAGCGGAGAAACTGAAGATACATTTATTGCAGATTTAGTAGTTGCTCTTGGAACTGGAAAAATTAAAACAGGCGCAACATGCAGAGGAGAAAGAACTGCAAAGTATAATCAATTACTTCGAATCGAAGAACAGCTTAATGAGTAAATTATAATTTTTTTATTTTCAACAGAATATTTTCATTCTGTGGCTGCAAAATATTTATTTTGCGCTGCCAATAATTTTAATTATTGTGCATGCCAGAAATACTTTATTTCTGAGCATTTCTTTATTTTAATTTCTTATCACAAAATATTTAACTAAAAGACGCTATGATTAATTGTGGCAACAGTTTATAGACCTAATCTTAAAAAAGTAATAATTGAAACTTTAGTAAAAATATCTGCAATCGTAACTTTAATTATTGCAATTCTTGTAATGTTAGAATTCACTGCAGGTCTTGATACATTTATGTCTATTCCTGAAAGTTTTGGCGTAGAAATAGTTGTTAATTTTCCACAAGTATTACTTTGGGGATTTATTACTTTAGTAGTCATATCTACTTTTGTATTGCTTGGAGTTTACATTTCAATGCAAAGTCGAAATTATGCTTTTTTTGATAATAGAACTGAGATTAGTACGCCATCAATGTTAATATTTAACAATACAAAACAAGTAGCTTACAAGAATATTGTGAAAGTTTATGTTCAAGAACAAAGTTTTTTTGATGGGATATTTAATACTGGAACAATAGTTTTTGAACTAACAGGTCTTGCTCAAAAAGAATTAAGTTTTTCATTTATTGATGAACCTGATCAAGTAGTTGTAAATATACAAGATATTCTTAGAACATACCAATTAAGAACTCAAGCTGAATTCACTGAAAGACATAAGATTGATGGTCTTTTAGAACGTGGCGGATTCTAAAGTTTACATTCACAAATTATATAAACTTAAAATGTACTTCTAGATGTATGACTAAGAAAGCTAAGGATAAAGATGATAAATTAGTAACTAAAGATCAAGTTATGAAGGCGCTTAAGAATGTGATCGACCCTGAATTAGGTGTGGATATTGTGGATTTAGGTCTTGTTTACGGTGTAAAAATTGCAAAAGATGGAAATGTAGACATTGATTTAACTTTAACATCTCCAGGATGTCCTGTTGCTCCAATGATACTTGCAGATGCAGAAGAAAACACTGCAAAAGTTAAAGGAGTAAAAAAAGTAACTGTGCAATTTGTATTTGATCCTCCATGGAGTCCAGATAAAATAAGTGATGATGCAAGGTTGTTACTTGGAATATAATTCTAATTTTTTTTAATTCTATTAATTCTATTATAGGTTTTATTTTGATTTTATCTTAAGTTAAAGTAAGTTTTATAAAGCAAACATCATTATTTTGACATGAAAATGGTCTTAGATAAGCTATCAGATTCGTTAAAGTCAACATTACAAAAGATTACAAATTCTCTTTTTGTAGATGAAAAACTAATAAATGAATTGGTAAAAGATATTCAGCGTGCATTATTGCAATCTGATGTAAATGTTTCTATGGTCTTTGAAATTACTAAAAAAATCAAAGAACGTGCAATCAAAGAAACAGGACCTGCAGCAATATCAAAAAAAGAAAATTTAGTTCGAATAGTTTATGATGAATTAGTTGATTTCTTAGGTGGACCAGGTTCAAAAATTGATGTAACTAAAAAGAAACCATTTAAGATTATGTTAGTTGGTCTTTTTGGAAGTGGAAAAACAACTTTAACTGGAAAATTAGCGCGATACTATAAAACTCGTGGAATGAAAGTTGGAGTAATCCAAACAGATACTTGGAGACCTGCAGCTTACGATCAATTAGAACAATTATCAGAAAAAGCACAAGTAAATTTTTATGGAGAAAAAGGAGAAAAAAATCCTGTTAAAATATATAAAAAATATCAAGCAGAACTTGAAAAGAATGATTTAGTAATTATAGATTCAGCAGGAAGAGACGCGCTTAGTGAAGAATTAATAACTGAATTAGATGAATTGCATGAAGCTGTACAAGCTGATGAAAAATTATTAGTTATAAGTGCGGATATAGGTCAAGCAGCAGAAAAACAAGCACAAGCATTTCACGAATCATGCGGTGTTACAGGCGTCGTAATTACAAAACTTGATGGAACTGCAAAAGGTGGAGGTGCATTAATTGCATGCTCAGTAACTGGCGCACCTGTAAAATTTATTGGAGTTGGAGAGGGAATTGCTGACTTAGAAGAATTTAAACCTGAAGGGTTTGTTGGGCGAATGCTTGGAATGGGCGACTTAGAAGCATTGTTAGAAAAAGCTAAGGAAGCAATGACTGAAGAAGATGCTCAAGATATGGGTAAAAAATTCTTGAAAGGAGAATATAATTTAATAGATTTATATGAGCAAATGAAAGCTATGAAAAAGATGGGCTCCATGGGTAAAATTATGGAAATGATACCTGGAATGGGTTCATTAAAAATTCCAAAAGAAGCACTGCAAGCACAAGAAGGAAATATAGAGAAATGGAAAATTGCAATGGATTCTATGACTAAAGGGGAACTTGAAGATCCTGAAATTATGGATGGTGGCAGAGTTAAAAGAATTGCAATTGGTTCAGGATTACAAGTATCAGATATAAGATCATTATTAAAACAATACCGCCAATCAAAAAAACTCGTGAAAATGATGAAAGGAAACGAGAAGAATATGGATAAAATGATGAAAAAGATGGGCGGAGGAATGAAGTTTTAGCGTATTAGTTCTTAGTGTTATTCTAGTATTATCATGTTTAATAATTAGTTTATTAAAAATTAGTTTATCAATTATTTCTTATTAGTTTTATTTAGAATGTAAGAATAAAAAAAAAGGAGAATAATTGAAGAACGATAAAAAGGGTGTATGAGGTGTTTGGTTGGTAAAAGTATAGGAGTGTTCGTTCTTCAGTTCTCCTACTACTATATAGTCGTAACTACTATATAAATGTTTCGTTTTTGTTGTTACTTTCCAGTAGTCAACCTAATATTGGTTGGTTTTCACGACGAGAAATGTTTTCCTTTACCATGTCAAGTTTCTAGAAATAAAGTTATTTCCTTGACGAATTTTGTATTTACGATATTCGCCCCATGCAAAGATGGTGAGCATGAATGGAACTGCGATTAAGAGTTCATTTAAGCCAATTGGTGCAGTTCCAAAGAACTTATTGGCAATAGGGACATAAGCGATGATTACAAGTAAAATTAGCTCTGCTGCGATGCCTAACCAAATAAGTTTGTTTGAGAATAAACCATGTTTGAAAATAGATTGTTTTCTAGTACGACAAATAATAACATCTGATATTTGACAAATAACAATACTTGCAAAGAATGCAGTAACTGCTTTCATGTACAAAGGATTGGTTGCTCCTAAATCCACACCCCAAGTCCACCCGCCATTGAACAGTACGTAAAAATAAGCTGTGAAGCCTGCTGCTGCTTGAATTACACCTATGATTCCATACGAATTAAGTAAAAGATTTCTAGATAATAATCTTTCAGTTCTAGATCTAGGTTTTTCTTTCATAACATCTGATTCAGATTTTTCACTTCCAATTCCTAGTGCTGGGATAAGATCTGTTCCAAGATCAATTGCAAGTATGAGAATTACTGTTAATGGTAATGGAATTCCAAGAAGAACAAATGCGATAAATGGTAAAATCTGAGGGATATTACTAGTAAGAATATATGCTATGAATTTTTTAATGTTTGAATAAATAGTTCTACCTTCTTCAACAGCTTTTACAATGGTTGCAAAGTTATCATCAAGTAAAATCATGTCACTAGCTTCTTTAGAAACTTCAGTTCCAATAATTCCCATGGCAACACCTATGTCTGCATTCTTAAGTGCGGGCGCGTCATTTACTCCATCACCAGTAACTGCAACAATTTCTCCATTTGCTTGAAGAGCTTTAACTATTCTAAGTTTTTGATCCGGCGCTGTTCTTGCAAAAATAAGATTGTCTTTTTTTAGAATTTCTCTTAAATCTGATTCACTCATTTCAATTAATTCTTCGCCATTTATTATGATATTTTTACCAGTTGATAAAATTCCAACTTGTTTTGCAATAGCTTCAGCTGTAAGGCTGTAGTCTCCAGTAATCATAATAACTCTAATGCCTGCTTCTTTACATTTAGCAATTGCACCAGGAATCTCAGGCCGAGGAGGATCCATGCTACCAACTAAAGCTACAAAAATAAATTCATCAGTTTCAATCTGTTTATTATTTTTATATGCCATACCAAGAACTCTTTGACCACTTGATGCCATGTTTTTATAATGATTAAGAATTATATGTCTGGAATTATCGTCTAGAGGAATAATTCTATTATCTATAAGAATGGTGCTACATTTATCCAATATGATTTCAGGAGCTCCCTTAATATATGAAGCAAAATTATTTTTATGCTCGTTAATTGTAATCATATATTTTGTATCTGAAGTAAATGGAATCTCATCAATTCTATGGTGTTCTTTTACTATTTGTTGAATATTTGTATGTTCTTTTGCAAACAATAATAATGCGCCTTCTGTTGGATCGCCAATGTAATGATTTTTGCTAAGCTTTGAATTATTACATAAAACTGAAATTCCCATGAGTGAATCAAAACCATTGATTTTTTTGAAATCATCTTTATGATTATATTCTGTAAGATTCATAAAAACTGAATTAACAAACATTTTGTTTTGAGTAATAGTTCCAGTTTTATCGGTGCAAATAACTGTTGTGGAACCAAGAGTTTCAACAGATTCAAGATTTTTAATAAGTGCATTTTTTTTAGCCATACGTTTAGAAGCCATGGCAAGCGCAAGTGTTACTGTTGGTAATAAGCCTTCAGGAACATTTGCAACAATGATTCCAATTGCAAAAATTAAACTACCAATAAGTTTGTGTCCTAATAAGATGCTTATTAGAAAGAATACGACGCCAAGAACGAGTGCAATAGTTGAAATAATTTTGATGAAATGATTTATTTCTTTTCTTACTGGAGTTAATTGATTTGCTGTTTGTTTAGTTAAGTGGGCAATTTTTCCAATTTGAGTATTCATGCCTGTTCCATAAACAAGTGCAGTTCCAGTTCCTGATTGAACAAGAGTTCCAGAAAAAAGCATGTTACGAGATTCTAAAATATTTTTATGTGTTGTTTCAATACTTCTAAGCTGTGGTTCTGATTCTCCAGTTAAAGATGAATTATCAACTTTTAATTGGTGGTGTTCTATGAGTCTTGCATCGGCAGGAATTTTGTCGCCTTCACTTAGAAAAATAATATCTCCTGGAACAATATCCTTTCCAAGAATTTCAATTCTTTTACCATCTCTGAGAACTTGAATTTTAGAAGGCATCATATTTTTGAACGAATCCATTATTTTTTCGGATTGATATTCTTGAATAAACGTGAAAGTTGCATTTAGAAATACAACAATTATAAGTGCAAAACCAATGTAGATGTTTCCATCTCCTGGATTTAAGAATTCTGCAAAGAATGCAAGGGCTGAACCTGTAATTAAAAGTATTGCAAAAAAGTTTGCAAAGTTTTTAAGATATTTAACTATTGGTGAAACATCATTTTTTTCACTAATAATATTTTCTCCAAACTCTTGTATTCTAGTTATTGCTTCATTACTATTAAGCCCTTCTTTATTAGAATTAAGTTTTTTGAAAAGATTATCTAAACTGATTAAATGTTCATCCATAATTAAACGCCCTCTTTTTAGATAAAGAAATACTAATAAGGGTATATAAATATTTGCTAAGAAAAATTTATTTAAAACTATTTATCGGGTTTGGCTTTTTTTAATTCTTCTTTGATGATTTTGAAAAATAAATCTGCTTCTTCTGATTTAACAACTGCGCCACAAGCATAATCATGTCCGCCACCTTTCCCATTTACTTTTTCAAGAGCTTTAGTTAGAATTGGTAGAACTTTGTGATGTTTGCTTCTAAGAGACATTTTGTGTTCTCCATTATTTTCTCTTCCTACAATTATAAATTTGTCAGGAAACTTATGAAGTAATTCATTTGAAAGTTCAGAAGTGTAAGCATTTCTTTGATAAGGATAAATAAATTTGATTAAAGGACTGTTAGTTATTTTAACTTTTGATAAAATATCTTGATATTCTGTATTGAATTTGTCGAATTTTTTAAGTAAAAATTTTCCTCTAGGTGAAGTACTGTTTAAAATTTCATAAGGACTTTGAATTCTGCTAAGAACTTTAACTGAGTTCATTGAATCTGTAACTGAGCCTTTAAGATTAAAAGAAATAACCATTGCAAGTTTTCCAGTTAAAGTTTCGAATAATGCGTCATCAGGATTTGTTATTGATTCAGAAAGTAAGTCTGGGTATTTTGCTATGTATTCATCTTTGAAATCTGGAATAAACCAATCACCTACACAACCAACAGTTGCAAGCCATAAATTAGTCTTTGCAATTTTATGAGCCCAATAACTTGTAGGTCTATTGTCTTCTTCATTTTCAAAACGCGGATTATAATAATCGATTCCTTTTCTATCAACAATAGGATGATGATCTAACCAAATAATTTTTTGACTAACTCTATCAATAAATTCTTGACTAAGAATTGGAATATCTAAAACTACAACTAAATCTGGTTGGTATTCATCAACTTTTCTTGCAAACTCTTCTTTTAATTCAGAACCTGCTTTAACAATAACTCCTTTACCTTCTGATTTTATTTGATAAAGTTGAATAAACGATGATACTCCATCTGGGTCATCGTCAAAAAAGAATAGAGGTCTTGCTGCTTCTTGTATTGCTTTCCTAATCTTTTTTAGATCTTTGTCGCTTATTCCCATAAGGAAAATGATTATGGCTTTGTTTAAAAAAGTTTTCAAAAGTTAGGGTTATAATATTTTTTTTAAAGAATTTTGAGTTTCTTATCTTTTATCATATAATATATATCTATATATAGAGGGTGTTGTATTTGTAGTATTTTGCATAAAAGTTTATTTTTGGAACATCATGTTTATTTTCTGCTTGTAGTATTTTTTTCATTTAAACTTATTTGTCTTGAGTTGTTAGTATTTTTACATTACTGTTTGCTTCTATGAGTTTAAATCTTGGAATTTTAGTTTCATTTAATTCTTTTTCATCGAAGAATAGTTTTTTTGGTCTAATCCATATCGGATTTGCTCCGAATTCTTTAGAATCGTATAATCCTTGATATATTACTAATTCTTCAAGTGTTTCGCTGTGATTTGCAATTCCAATTAAATTGTAGAAATTTCCTTTATAATGTTGATATTTTCCTAGAATTATGTCTTTTTTCATGAATTATTAGTTTTTACTTAACTATATAAAATTTTGTAAATTTGACTGTTTTTGATTTTTTCTCTCGACGTGAAGCTTTTTTTTTATTTATATATATTTGATACTATATGTTGCATTTTTGTCGACGACAAAATGCTTCTTTTTTTAGTTTTAGTTGTCCTTTACTAGTTTCAAATCAAAACATTTAAATATGAATATACCCCAGTATACAAAATAGGCAATTAAAATACGAATTAATTGCTTTAGTACACTGGTGTAGTATAACTGGTGTTCATTACCTTTCAAAAACCAGGTAATGGAGGTAAAAATCATGAAAATAGAAAAATATGTAACAATGCTAATAATGGCTTTGATGTTTATAGTTGGAGCTACTTTTGCTTTCGCGGTAATACCGGGTGAAGCATACATTAGCGATGCGGCAGATCTTGGAGAATATATTTTACAATCCCCTGATACTATTACAGCAGAGGCAGGAAATATTAGTCAAGCAAATGTCGACGCAAACATGTCAACTTACAGATGGGCAGGTCTTGTTGGAAACGTTACTGGAAGCATCATTTTAGGAGATGCAAATGAAGATGTAATGTTTGAATGGAGTGCAGTTGGAAACTTAGTTTTCGCAAGTCAATCCGCAACAGTAACTTGGACAGCATTAGCTGACGCAGCACCAGCAACAGTAGTATCAGCTTACACATACCTTACAACAGGAATGTCAGATGCTTATGATACAACATTTACTGAAGCAGCTGAAAATATCGGCTCAAATATCTTTACAACACTAACTTCAGATTTCGCTCTGACATGGAATAATGAATCAACTCCAACATGGAAAACTTATTCCTTGACTGACGGATCAGCAATAGTATTTGCAGGTTTAGTAAGTGAAGATGGTACTGATTACGCAGGAAACACAATCGATTATCAGATTATCTTGCCAGAAGATGGTACAGCAGGAAACATTGTAACACAAACTTATAATTTATGGATTGAGTTAGAATAAAACTCAATTTTTATTTTTATTTTATAAGTTCATTAACAACGAAAAATTAAATTCACAAAAAGTTCATGAAATTCATGGAAAAATGGTGAGACCTAAAAAAATGAAAAACAAATATTTAACAATATTAGTCATGGGATTATTTGCAATAAGTTTATTTGCAGTAATGGCTTTAGCTCAACCTACAGGAGGCGCAACTTCGGTTGGAACTGCTGAAAGTTGGACTGGAACTGCTTCCACATCCACAGCGACAGAAGGTGGGAACATAACTGAATTAAACGTTTCAGGTTATGCTCAAACTGGTCGATGGGCAGGATTCTGGGGAGAAATTACTGGAGGATTTAGATTAGCTGACAGTTCAGCAGAAGTCTTCTACGAATGGACAATTTCAGATCCTACTGATGCAGTAGTTTACGCAGCAAACGGAACAGTTTCAAACTGGGCTGGCGTTGTAGCAGCAGGCGTAGGAGATATGCCAAGCTTTTTAACAACAGCAGCAACTGATAACTATACTAACACTTTCGATAACACTGAATTGTTTACAAGTGCTAGTATGTCTATTATAACTACTCCGTATGCGTCAACTTGGCAAAATGGAGCTCAAGGAGTATTGAAGACTTATGCACTAAAAGATGGTGCAGATTCTGATATAATTTGGGCGGGCAAAGCAATTTCAGATGCTCAAGCATTCCAAGCTGCAGGAACTGTAGACTATCAAATATTAGTCCCAGCTGACTCAACACCAATTACATACAACTTTTACTTAGAACTTCAATAAAAGTTAGTAATGGTCGAGAATTTTAATTTTTTTTATCTTTTTTTTTTAAATCAAAAACATTTTATTTTTCTTTTTTTTTCTTTTTTTAAATTAATTTTTTACAAACTCTCTTTTTTTTAGAAAGATTTAATACTAATTACATTCTAGATATTTATTATCTGCAAACATGACCATTATCATGATATCAATAACTAAACTAATTACTTATGTTCTGATTTCTATATTTTGTATTGCATTTAGTTTAGCTGCAACACCTGGTGAAGCGTTTATTAGTAATGCTACAGACCTTGGAGAATATATTCTACAATCTCCTGATACTGTAACTGCAGAGGCAGGAAATATTAGTCAAGCAAATCTTGATGCAAACATGTCAACTTTTAGATGGGCAGGTCTTGTTGGAAATGTTAGTGGGAGTATTGTTCTAGGGGATGCTAATGAAGACGTTATGTTTGAATGGGATGCTGTTGGAAATTTAGTTTATGCAAGTCAATCAGCAACTATAAATTGGCCTGCATTGGCTGATGCTGATAAAGCGGCAGTAGTTGCAGAATATTCTTATTTAGTTGATGGAACTTCTGATGCATACAATAATACTTTTGGAAGTATAGGAATTATTGGTTCAAATATTTTTACAACTATATTATCTGATTTTGCATATACAAAAGATTCATTTGGTTTAGATGTTTGGAGAACTTTTTCTTTAACCGATGGTTCTGCAATTATTTTTGCTGGCGAAGTACTTCAAGGGTTTGCTAGTTATTCTGGGGCAGATATAGGTTTTCAGATGATTCTTCCTGAAGATGGAACTGCAGGTGATGAAACTCCTCAATCATATAACTTATGGGTTGAACTTAAGTAATTGTAAATACTTTTTTTCTATCTTGATTTAGAATATTGAATACTGGATTAAAATTATAAAAAAATAAATTAATTTTAGATTTAGTAAAGTTCAATTAAAACTTTAAGCATTTCTTCTTTTGTTTTTGTTTCACGAAGTTTAGCTGCAAGTTCTGTTTGACCAAAAGTGTGTTCTACCCAGTTTGCGAAATCATTTTTTTCGCCTTGAACATGTTTTGAATATAGAACATCTCCTTGGAAACCTTTCAATGAGTCTACAAGTTCTCGTATGTTGCTGATGACACGCCCATCTTCTAGTTTAAAATGCTCGCTTTCATGCGGTTTGACATCTAATACTTCTTTTGTCTTAATGTGCTTTAGAATGCTCTTTAATTCGCTTAAACGAAGATTTATTTCAGTTTCTTTAGTTAAAAGACTTCTTTCAAATTCTTTAAGTTGATTTCTGCCTTCTTTCCATTCACTTTCAAGAGTTTTTAACTGTTCAAGTTTTGATTCAATTTCATTATTCACTGTATTGTTACTTGGGTTTAAAACAGGCTCTTCTCTTTCATCATGATAACTTTTCATGTTGTTTAATAGATCTTTATCAATAATACTTTCTGCAACTTTTTCGTTTAAACCTTCTTGTTTAACAGATTCATGAACTTCTTTGAAAAAACTTTCATTTGAAGTTGGATTGTTTGTTTGTTGAACAACTGGCTCGGATGTTTGTTCTATACTTTGAGGTTCTTGTGTTTCTACAATTGGCTCGTTTGCAGGTTGGGTGTGTGAACTAGCTGTTTGTTCTTCGTAAGATGATTCAATTTCTTGATTTTCTAATTCGCCTATTTTAGGTGGTTCTTGAACTGCTGGATTCACATTTGAATCTGATTCATTACTGAAATCAAATTTGTTATTATTGTTCATAGGTATTGGTGTTTGTTCTATTTGATTAGAATGATCCGCTAATTTGTTTTGTTGTGGAACTGATTCGTTGTTTATATTTGCTGTAAGATTGTTTGCACTAGTGTCTATATCTGACCTGCCTGTTTTTTTCTTTAGAAACTCAAAAATTTTCACTCACCCCTCTATTTGATAAAACATTTAGTCCTATAAATAGTTTTCTAATTTGCAATGTTTTTTTTTTAAGAAATTTTTTATTTTTTTCTTACGCAAATATGTTGTGCATATAGAATGATGTCGAGTGTTATGTAGTGTTATTATTTGATAAATATTTTTTAATTTGTTTTTTTCTTTGAGTTTTTATTGTTTTCAAAGAAAGCTTTCAGTGACTAAAAAAACTACTGATTATTTTTACTACTGGAAAAACGTTAAAGTTTTATTTTTTGCTTTAGTTAATTTTCCAGGTCCTCTTGAAAAAACGAAACATATATATACTAAGAGCCATAATGAAAACATTAAGAGGGGCTAATTTATAATGAACAAACCATTGAGCGGTTTAAGCAGGGGTATACTAATAGTTCTGTTTTCCATATTAATCATTCCGGCACTTGTTGCAGCAGTAGATATCAACATCGTGAACTCAGAAAATTGGGATGACGTATATTCTTTAATGTTATATTCTGGTCAAAATAATGAGCCTGCATTTTTTGTAAATGCAGAAACAGTTGCATCTTTGACAAGGCAAATACCTCCAAAAAGTAATGTCATGTTATACGAATCAGATGACAATCCTTATATTCCAAATTTAGCAGGACAATTAAGATCTGCAGGATTTACTGTTGATGATGTTGTTGAATTAGATAATTTTAATACAGAACTCGCTTCTAAATCCAGTAAATATATTCTAGTATCTGAAGATAATTTTAGAATGACCGTAACTTTAGCACCTTTTGCAAAAAACAATAATTATTGGGTATATATAGTAAATGATCAGAACTTAGATGTTGTTGTAGAACAAATACAAGGCGCTGATGAAGTTATTGCAGTTGGAAACTTTAGACGAGATTTCATGGATTCTCTTAAACCACATATTACTGAAGTAATTAATAATGATAATGTATATTTAGATAGTCAAGCAATCGCACAAAGAATGAATGATTTATCAAATGTTCTACTTGCTGACGGAACTCTTATAGAATCTGAATTTTTCACAACTGATAATGCAGTTTTAATTTCAGGTTATAACAAATTAATAGATAATACTTTTGAATTCTTACAAAATAATGATGTTCAAGCAACCGTAATTGTTGGAAATAAATTAGCAGTTATTGGAGAACAAATAAGAGAAAGAAGTAATAAAGAAATTAGTGTATTCGTAAAGTTTGGACAATCAGTTGTCGGAAGCACTGAAAAGATTTATGCTTTGCCAATGTTCCCAATGCCAGAAGCAATTACTAATCTTAATGTAAATAGAGTGATATATAATCCAAAATCAAAAGAACTTATTGTATACTTTGAAAACTTAGGAAATACTGGAGTTTATGAGTTATCAACAATAACTATTAAAACTGGCGATGAAGAAGAATTAATCAGCGTTGCCGATAAAGAAAAAGTTTACTTAGGTGCTGGAGAAGTTTTACCAGTTATTTATTCAGCAGATATTCCTATTGAGGAATTAGATAATGAAAGTTTTGCAGAATTCTATACTTCTTATGGGAAGAGTGCAACTGAATTTGATTCATTTTTAACAATGGCTGACAAGTATAGTCCACCATTTAGATCATCTATTGAAGTTAAAGAATTAGATACTGACGATGCAACAATGAGTTTTGTTAGTGCAGCATATTATTCAGGATTAAAAAGAGTTGGAGTAGAATTATCCAACGATTGGATTGATAAAATTTATGTCCGTGTAAAAGTGAACGGAGTAATAATTAATGGTTTAGAAACAGACTTAACTGCTGATGGAATGATACTTCCAGGAAAAACAAAAGTAGTATATTTACCAGCAGAACTTGATGAAGTAGACTTAGAAGAAAATGATGAATTAGATATTGATATTTTATATGGAAGTCAAGAAGATCTGTTATTAAAACATCTTGCTCAAATAGTGCCATTTGAAGTCAAAGCAGGCGGTTTAGATGCAATCACAGGAATGGTTTATCAAGAATATAGTCTATTCTGTCAATGGAAATCTTTTTCTCCTGCATCGCTTCCATAAGCGCAGCGTGAGTTTTAGGTGGTGCCCTGTTAATCTCGTCTGCAAGAACAAAGTTTGCGAAAATAGGACCTTTCATAGTCATAAATTCTCCTGTAGCAGGGTTAAACATTTGACCTCCAATAATATCTGCTGGAAGTAAATCTGGTAAAAACTGAATACGGTGGAAAGTAGTATTTTTTACAACTTTTCCAAGAGTTTCAATAAGTAAAGTTTTCGCAAGACCTGGAACCCCTTCTAATAAGCTATGAGCATTACAAATAAGGCTCATAAGAACTCTGTCAACAACATCTACTTGACCAATGTAAACTTTACCGATTTGGTCTCTAATTTTTTGAAGTTTATCATTATAGAATTCAATTTTTTCTTCAGATAAAACTTTGCTTTTAACGTCACTTTCAGAAACATAAGCTTTCGCATCGGAAGGTTTTTTTGGAATTTCATCTAATTTTTCAATATTTTTTTCATAAGCAGCAATATTTTTTTTATCTTTTTCATAATCTAAATCTGCTTTTTTCTTTTCATCATATTCAAATTTTTCTTTAGCAGGAGCTGAAACTTCATTAAAGAATCGTTTTAATTTATTTGTTTTGATATCCTCTTTTGATAATTTTGGATCAGCTTCGTTTTGTTCAGGTCGAGGAGCTTTTTCTTTTTGTTGGTTTTCATTAAATTTTTTCTCTATGGCTTCTGCATCATCAATATTTGTTGAACTATTTTGTGCTTCTTTCTGTTCTTGTTCTTCTTTAACTTCTTCTTTTATCTCTTCTTGAATTTCGTCTTGTTCTTCTTTTACTTGTTCTTGTTCTTTTTTAGGAAGAGCACTAAGCATTTCGCGAGCTTTAGTAATAAAACCATCAAGAACTTTAAGAGTTAATTCTTGGTAGGGATTTTGTTCTAGAAATTCTGCTAATTCATCTTCAGCGAAACAATGTCTTATCCAGTTAGCAAAATCATTTTTAACAGTATTAACATGTTTTCTAAATTCTTCATCAGAAAGATTTTTGATTGCAGAAAAAAGTTCTTCGAGACCGTGTATCTTTATTCCACCATCTAGAATGAATGCTTTTTCATCAGGAACTCTATAAGGTAATTCCGCACTTTTATCTGCCATTTACTATTGGTTTAAAGAGCTAAAAATACTTTATACTTAAAAAAACAAAAATACTCAGTAAAACCACACCTCTTCTTTTAATAAAAATATTTGATTTAACCTTTATAATTGTTTCGATTTCTAAGACGAGAAACTAGAAAGACTGAGTAGTAATAAATATAATAAAAATATAATTAGAAAATTAATTTCTTTAGATGCTGATTCTTTGAATTAGATCTAGTAAAACTTAGAAATTCTGATTTTAATTTCTTTAGATGCTAATTCTTCGAATTAGATCTAGTAAAACTTAGAAATTCTGATTTTAATTTCTTTAGATGCTAATTCTTCGAATTAGATCTAGGTAAAAATGAAAAACTATTTTTTTAGATGCTAATTCTTCGAATTAGATCCTTCCAAGTGTCAAACTGGATAAAGTTATCAGTTATTTCTTCTTTAACTAAAATTTTAAGTGCTTGAGCGACCATGATTGCAGCTGCAAGGTGTGTTACGGGACTAATAATTCCTTCTTTTTCAATACCTTTACACTTTAGTCTTTCAACAACATCTTTGAAATAATGTTTTCTATCTGAAATAAAGATTGTTCCTTTAGAACCTGAGTATTTGCAATTGATAAGTTGAATTTTCTTTTTAGCATAATTTCCAACAAGAGTCATAGTTTCTAAGTCGTTGCTACAGTCAATAACTACCTCTGCCGAGTCAAGAAGAAAAAGATTTTCTTTTGTTAGTTCTTCGTGGAATGTTTTAACTTTATTAGTTGGATCAATAGTTTCAAGATGTTTTTTTATGATTTTTGCTTTGAATTTATTGTCATCTTCAGTAGTGTATAGGGATTGTCTTTGAATATCTGCAGTCTCGATTCTGCCTTTATCGACAATTCTTAACTTGATTCCTTCTCTATGAAGCATGTCTGCTACAGCGGAGCCAAGTCCACCTGCGCCAATAATCATAACAGTTTTTTTCCTAAGATCTGCGCCTTTTTCACCAATGCCTTCGAATAATTCCTGGTATTTAAATCTCATTTTAGAATAAGAAATGACAAATACTATTTATATTTTTTTAGGTTATTTTAGGGTTTTTTGAAGTTTTCGAGGTTTTTTATGCTTTTTTTGTTCCAATATTTTCAAAAAACCTTAATAAGTATCCATCAAGGTCTTTTACTAAGAATTCTTTAGAACCTAAAAGTAAGTCTTCTTTTTTGTACCAGTTGGTTTTAAGTTTGGCAAAAATTGGATGATTTTGGTTTTCAATGTTTGAAAGAGTTTTTTGAACATCATTTACTTCAATTTGAAAATTAATTCCTCTACCAAAAGGGTATTCAAGATTTCCTGTTTTCCAATTATCATTAATTTCTTCAAGCATAATTTGACTTCCTTGAAAAGAAATCAATGCAAATTTAGATTCTGTTCTTTCATATTCAAGTTTAAAACCGATTTTAGTATAGAAATCTAGACTTTTTTTAATATTTGAAACACTCAATTCAGGAATTAATTTATTAAATTTCATTTTTGTATAATATTTTCTTTTAATTATATAAATTTTCTTGATTAATTTTTTAATTTTCTTTTCCATCAAATTTTTAATTGTGATTTGTTTTTCTTAATTTGTGGTTGGAATTCCTAAAAAAAAGAATGAAGAACACCCAGTTCTAAAGAATGCTCATCTTTTCTATAAACGTCTTAACGAGATGACACAGAAACATTCAAAGCCAAAAGAAGATTTTTTTGGATCAGCACCAAATATATTTGTAGGAAAACAAGGATATCCAAATTTAAGTGTTGGATTGCTGTCTAATGAGGGTGTGACTAAGGATTATGATATTCCAAAAGTGTGGTATAAAAAGGGTTATGATATTCCAAAAATAGTTTCTATGAGGAGTTTTTTGATAAATTCAAATTTTAAAACACACATAAAATCTTTTGACGATAAATTCATGGATTTAATACAAGAAACAGCAATGGTGAAAAAACCGCTTGATATTGAGGTTCATTTGAATAAGAAACCGCATTATAAATTAGAAGTTGGTCCTGATATAACTCCTTATGGTCCGAGTGTTAAAATTAAGTCTGCAAAGGTTACTGAGAATGCTAAGATTCCAGGGAATGTTGATAAGGTCTTTTCACAAAATGATATGAAATCAGTTGAAGCAATAAAGTATCTAGATAAACATGAATATGATGAGCATTATTTAACAAAATTAATTAGTGCTGGAACACTTGGTGTAAAAACTGAGAGAAAACTTGTACCAACAAGATGGTCAATAACTGCTGTAGATGACTTGCTTGCAAAGCAGAAAATTAAGCAAATAAAAGATTTTTCTAATAAAACAAATTATGAGGTTTATACAGGGGAATATATGGGAAATTTCTACGTAATTATGTTTTTCCCTGAGATTTGGAGTTATGAATTATTTGAAAGTTATATGCCAAATAATGCTTGGAAATTAAAGGAACTTAAAACTTTTACAGACCACGAATTTTATGGTGGTCGTAAGGAATATGCTTATAATACAGTTGGAGGATATTATGCTGCAAGACTTCCAGTTATAGAGCATCTCTTGTCTAAGAAAAAACAAGGAAGTACACTTGTTCTTAGATTTGTAACTGATGAATATTGGGTTCCACTAGGAGTTTGGGTTGTTCGCCAAACAGTTCGTCGAACACTTCAAAATAAACCACTCGAATTTAGTTCAAAAGAATTAATGCTTAAATATGTCTGGGCATTTGTGAAAAAAGAATTTGGATATAATGTTAATAATTTACTTGAAAAATCAGTTTTACTTCGAGAATTAAAAACTCAAGCAAAAGTTAGTGATTTCTTTTAAATTATTATTCTCATTATTCATAGTTTTTGAATAACTAGTTCTTTGTAAAGTTTTCCAACTACTTTTTTGAAATATTTATCTTTATACAGTTCAAGTGGAATTGGTTCTCCGCCATAATGGACTCTATGTCCTCTTTTTTCAAATTCATACATTGATAAGAATCCTGATGATCTATAGATTGATCTAGTTTTCTTTCTTAATTCTATAGGATTAGATTTTAATTTATTAAGTAAAGAATAATCAATTTCTAAATCTAAAATGTAAGTTGTTTTTTTGAACAAATGTTCCATTATATGTAATCCAAGATATTCATCAAGTTTTCTAACTCCAACAGTGCATAATAAGTAATATCTTAATGGACATAATTGATTGTAAGTTATTTGTCTATTTTTGAAAAATGCATTAGGTTCTTTTGGATCAAATTCTTTAGTTGAAGCTTTTGGATAAGAAATCATTCCTCCTTTCAGAATTTCACCTGTAAGAAGATTTGTACATCTTGCAGGGACATATTTATAGACATCTTCTCTTTTCGCAACTGCAAGGTATTCTTCCTCTGTAACGCGTATTGCAAGTGCATTGAAGTAAGATTTTGGGTTAACTTCTAAACCTAAAGCTGCAAGCATTTTATGTTTTATGTGAGTTTCTGTTTGATAAAATTTTGTTGAACAAATAACATTGAAGATTCTTTTAAAACCATAAACTAATACTGGTACAACTCTTTTTTTTAATGTTGCTTGAGGATCATTTTCAAATTCGGCTTTGATGTGTTTACTTGTGGTTTGTAACGTTTTAAATAAGGATTCAGGATTAAGAAGACTTCCATATCCAATAATTAATTTTGTTAATTTAGATTCATCAATTATTTTGTGATCTGATATTTCTTCTAATTCTTGATCTTTCTGAGTTTTTTCTAAAAAAATATTTTCTTCTCCTAAAATTTTAGCTTCAACAGAAATAAGTTGTTCAAATTTAGCTCTTGTATTGTGATCAAAAATATCTTTAGATTCTAAAATTAGTTTATTTTGTGATTTTATTTGTTTAATTTGTTCTAATAATATTGTGTGTAGTGCAACTAGGTCTTTGTATTCTTGATAACTATAATTAATTCCTTTATATCTTGATTGTTGTTCATCTTTTATAATTATTGAAATCTCTTTAATTGCTTTTTCAATTTTAATGATTTCTTTATGTATAACTTCTTTTTCTGTTTTGAAAATATGTTCCAATTCTAAGACTAAGCGTTTATCATCATTAATTCTTGTTTCGCCATGTAAAAGTGCAGATTTATTTCTAAAATGTTGTAAATATTCTTTGTTAATTTTTAAGACTTTTTTAATGATAATAGGTAATTTTTGTTTATAATTTAGAATTCTATCTTTGTGAAATATATTAGTCATCATTTTTTTTAATAAATACTATTTAAAAATAACAATTTATGATTTTAAAAAACTTTCTAAGTTTTTTATTTAGTCAAAACTCATATTTTACTGGATTTCTAGCGATTTATTTAATAATTAGTCACTGGAAAATCAAAACTAATATATATGACCTATGCAACCAAAAATATATATCATTATTAATACTTAATTAATACTTGAGCAACGAGGTAGGTAACAGTGAGAAAAATTTGCGTAATAAATCTTAAAGGTGGCGTTGGAAAAACAACAACCGCACTAAATTTAGCAGCAGGATTATCAAGATCAGACAGAAAGGTTCTATTAGTTGATTTAGATCCTCAAAGTAATATTGAATTATCAATTAATTTATCAAGTAGTTGGACAATATCTGACTTTTTATTTGGAGGAGTTGCAATTTCTGAATGTTTAAATTCAGCAGGAACAAATCTTGATTTGGTTCGAGGAGATTCACGAATGCAAAGAGCAGAACAAGAAGATCCAGAAAAAATGCTTGATAGAATGAAATTAATTAAGGGTTATGATTACATAATTTTTGATTGTGGTCCATCCATGAATATGATTAACAAAGTTGCATTATTATTATGTAAAGAAGCAATAATGCCAACAACAACTGATTATTTAGGGTATGAAAGTATTACACGAATGGTTGAATTCATGAAAGAATTTGCAGAATTTAATGAACATGAAATAAAATTATCAAAAGTAGTACCAACATTCTTTGATGTAAGAAATAAAATTTGTAGTATGATGCTTGATAAAATCAATAACGATTATTATCAATATATTTCATCACCTGTAAGAGTTAATTCGAAATTAAAAGAAGCACCAATGAAAAAAATGTCAATCTTCAAATATGCGCCAAATAGTGCTGGAGCAAAAGATTACTGGGCATTAGTTCAAGGTGTAATTAGTGATGAACCATTATACGGATTTACTCCTGCCTGTGACGCCGCTGTTGAACAAGCTGCTGTTGAAGAAGAAGAGTAAAACTATTACTTTCATTATTTTTATTTTGTTTTTTATTTTTTTATATGTTTTCTAAACTAAATTTTTCGTAAGCTTTTTTAATGGCTTATAATTCTAAATCTGTATGAATATAAATGATTTTGAAATTGCATTTAAAGAAGCTTATTCTAAAAAGGAATTTTTAAGCTTTTTTTGCAAGTGTAAAATAGTTTATAGTGGTCGAGCAGAAGCTAGCATTCCAAAAGGTGATCGGATGGTTGGAATAAAACAAGATGGAACTATATTTATTCATCAACCTGAAGGTGGAAATCCAATTAATTATATGAAAGCAGGCGGAGTTGTAGAATTAATCAAGCAAGATTATGGAATTTTATTTAATGCACATAATGCTCAAACAAAAGAATACTTAGAACTTGAAATTACCCGTGTTTACCAATTTATATCTAGACGTCTTGAAGATGGGCAAAAGCAAACAATTGCTGGAACTGAAGCTGATATGAGTGATATGATAAAAGATAATCCTAAATTAATTTCTGAAGAATTCAAACCATTAAGTCGAGAAGAACATACTAAGTTTGGATTCATAGATGTATTTGGTCATGATAAAAAAGGAACATTAATAGTAATTGAATGCAAGCGATATTCTGCGGGACTCGATGCTGTTCAACAGTTAAGACGCTATGTTGAAAAAATCAAAGAATTAAAGGGCATAGATACTGTGAGTGGAATTATTGCAAGTCCAAAAATAGGTCCGAATGCGGAAGAGATGCTTAAAAAATGGGGTTTTACATGGAGATTAGTAAATCCGCCTATGAGATTACTTAGACATAATAAGAAGCAGAAAGTATTAGATACTTTCTTTTCATAAATTAATAAATTTATTTTAAGTGATTTCTAAATTGTTTCTAAAGAATAAGTTAAATAAAAAAAGAATATAAGAAAATTAAATTAATTACGTTCAACATTTTGAATGTTGGCTTAATTAATTTAGATTAAAAAACTAAATTAATTCAAACAAACTTTACAAGGCTTTAATCCTCTTGCTCTAGGTTGTTTTTTTGAAGTATAGATTTTCAAATCTTTTCTCGGAGTATTTTTAAGAGTCCAACAAGTTGTTAGGTGGAAGATATCTCCATCTTTTTTTGCAGCGAAAAATTCTTTTTTCTTTGCAGGTGCTTTTGTTGTTGTTTTCTTTTTAATTACTGGAGTTGTAAGTTTGATTTCTTTAACTTCGTAGTCTTCAGGTTTTTGAGGAATCTCAAGATCTACAACGCTTACTTCTGCTTTTGCTTTTCTTTTAGGTTTTTTTTCAATACCAAAAGCTGTTAGGAAAAATCCTAATATTAAAGCTATGATTAAACCAACAAGAACTGCTGAAGTCATTTGTGAAACATAGTTGATATGTCCTATGATGAATGCAACTATTAAGATAAACATGATAAATCCATATCCTGCTTTGTAGTTCCATTTTTTCTCTTTTGCAAGTGCTGAAATAAGTAAAATTGCTGATATTCCCATTGCACCTAAAGTAATGATTTTCAATAGGTCTGTTACTTGTAGTAAAACTATTAGTAAGACTATTTGAGAAAGATAACTGATTATAACGGATGCTTTATTTTTCAATTTAAGTACCTCCTTGTCCTGTTAAAAGGATGTGTTTTTTATAAAGCTTTAGCTTTTTATTCATTAGGCAGTAGTTATAAATGGTGTTTTGTGGCTGATTTTAAAAGAAAACTTTATATAGTAAACTTCATCAAGAAAACTTATAGGGGTTTACAAATGGGAAAACACGGTCATGATGTATATATGCTAATATTAATGTTATTCTTAGTGTTGACTGTAACTGTTTTGTCTGTAAATCAAGTTAATCCTGACATGACTGGAAATGTTGTAGCAGAAAATTCTGATTTTACTGTAGATTTAGTAAAAGATTCTGTAGTTGAAACTGATGCTGTAGTATTTAATTCAAAAGATAAAGCTGATATGGTTGGATTAATTACTGGAAATGTTGTATCTGAACCTGGTTATGTTTTAGAAGATTTAGGTGATTGTGCGTGGATAAATCAAAATAACGAATTTTATTCAGACTTAAAATCGGTAACTGCAAGAAGCGCTTGTGGAAAAATGGGTTATGATGTTTGTGTAATGACAAATAAACAAGAAACCCAATTTTATTATGTAAGTCAAACAGGTGAATGTGCGGGAAAACAATTAAGCACAGAAATAAATACTTTTGGAGATTGTAATGTGAAAGTTAACTATGCGCAAAATTCTTGTGAATCAGACACTTATGGTTTAGCTGAACCTTTGAAAGGCGATACTCGAACTGAACTTATAACTTCAGTATTTTGTTGTCGATAAGAATTATTTTAGTTCTAAAATTATTTTTTTAATGGTTTTTTCTCAGATTGCCAGAATTCTTTAGAATGTATAATTAAATCATTTTCTATTTTAAAAATTGCAACGCTAATTATATGTACTCTGGAATTTTTAATGTTGCTATCAAAAGATGCATCCCATTCTGCAATTATAACATTTTCAAAAGTGTAGAAATTTAGAAGTTTAAATTCTATTTTCGATTGTTCATCGCAAACTTTAGTTTTCCAGTAATGTTTAATTTCTTCATGTCCTTTGTATGCTTTCTCAAATATTTTCTCATGAAGAACTCCATTTGGTGCATATATGCTTAGAATTTTATCAATATCTTGATTAATCCATGCTTCCTTGTAAGTTTGCAAAATTTTTTTTGCTTTTTTTTCTGAAATCATTTTATTTTATAATCTGCCGTTAGAAATATAATCATTAATATCATTTTGATCCCAATGTTGTTGTTTTTTATGGAAAGTTCGTTTGATGCTTTTTCTTTGTTGTTTTAAGTAGAATCCAAATCCTAGTCCAATTGCCATACCTACTAGGTGTGCGATGTTTCCAATTCCACTTGGGAAGAATATTCCACCAATGTCAAGAAGAACCCACACAATTCCTGCAACCCAAAATGGCATTGGTATTGCAAAGAAAAATAATACTTTCATGTTTGGAATTAATACGATTAGGGTTGCTAAGATTCCCATTACTGCTCCACTTGCACCAAGTGAGGCTGTGTAGAAGAAACTTGAAACAAAACCTGCAACAATTCCTGAGATGAAATAAAGGTAATAAAATCTTGTTTTGCCTATTTTTGATTCTAAAAAATTTCCAAAAATCCATAATGCATACATGTTGAATAAGATGTGTGCAAAGCCACCATGTAAGAACATGTGAGTAACTAAAATCCATGGTCTTGTAAATACATCTGCTGAAACAAGCATTAAACTTGCAGTAAATTTATCTCCAAGAACTAATTGAAGAAGAAAGAAAATTACATTTAAGATCACTAAGTTTTTTACTGCAGTTCTCTTTTTGAATTCAGCAATTAAGTCCATTTAGAAAAAGATGCTTTATTTGTTTTTAAAACTTTGTAAATTATACTTTGTTTAGTTTATTTTATGAATATAAATGATTCTAGGAGAAAAAGTCATCATATTTTTTTTGATTATTTAGTTATATGGTTGTGATAAATACATATTCATTAACTTATCGTATGCTAGTGCTGATGGGTTATGTATTTTGTTTGGATGCACTGGTTTTAGTCCGTTGTTTATTTCTATTTGAACTTCTTCTTCTAATTCTGAGAATATTCTTCCTGCATCTAAACAACCAACCCCTTTCTTTGTTAAAAACATAACTGCCATTGTGTGATATAAATCTGGCGATATATGTTCTCGTTCTTTTCTAAGCATTTCAACAATCATGTTGCCAACTCCTCATACCTCGTGGTATATCCTCATACTTTGTGTGATGATGTTTATAAATTTTTCGTTCTGATGTCACTAAACTTGTTTTTTCTGGGTTTATTTTATTGTCTGATTTTTTTTTTAAATTCTAATACTTTTTGAGTCATATATATTCTCTTTGTCGTTTTAGAGAACCAAAATCTTTATATATGAGTTGTTCGACTAATAGATATAGTTTACAAGTGTAAACAATTGTCGCCAAACTACAGCAAACCAAAAAAAGCCAAAATGAGCTTTTTTAAGCATTTACGCTTGAAAAGGCTTTTTTTTATTTTTTATCAAACCAAAATGGCGTCAAAACTTAACTAAAAACTTAATATGGTGACTAAATTTGAAGAATGGTGATTGGGAATAATACCTGATAAAATAAGCTTAATTGAATTCTTAAAAGGCAATCCTAATCAGACCTATACATCAATTTCTAAACATTTCGAAATAGAAATGGGGACAGTAAGAGACTTAGTAAAAATGTACAAAGAATTATTACAAATAACAAAAATAGGAACCGCATTGATGGTGAATGTAAAGAATGAAAACTAAAACTAAATTTGGAATGGGAATTTTATTAATTCTAATATTAGTTTTAATGGCAGTATTTGTACAAGGAATTGTAACTAACATAACTATTGTAAGTCCTAGCATAATAATTCCCTCATACACAAATGATGCTACACCTGATTTTGTATTTAGTTTTGAAAGTGTTGAAATAACTGAAAGTTGTAATTTAATTGTACAAGATAATGATTGTAATTCAAATACTTTACCGCCTGATACAAATAATACAGTTACTATGTCTGGTTGTTCTTTAACTGAAGGAATTTTTAATACTTGGTTAGTGAATTGCTCAGGTTATACATCAGGTTCAGGACAATTATTTTTTGATAATACAAGACCAATAACTGAAGACGACGCTCCAAGTGGCTGGCAAAATCAAAGTATTGATATAACTTTAACTGAAACAGCAGATCCAAATACTGAAGAAACAACATTTTATTGTATTGGATTTTTATGCCAATTGGATCCAGGAACTATTTATGGATCTTTATTTAATATATCTGCAGAAGGAGAAACAGTAATAAAATATAGAACAACTGATAGGTCTGGAAATGTGGAGACTTCTGAAAATGAAGTAACTGTACAAATAGATACTCAAGTTCCAGTAACTACTGATGATGTTCCGGGAACATGGACGACAAGTCCAATTACAATTAATTTCACAGTTGATGCAGGTCCATCAGGATCAACAACTTATTATTGTGAAGACGCAGGGTGTAATCCTACAACTCAAGGAACTTCAGTAACTATTGATCAAGAGAATACAACTACAATCAGATATTTTTCAGTTTCTGGGGCAAACTCATTAGAAAGTATAAACACGGTTGTACTATCTGTTGATAATCTTGAACCTGTTGTAAATTTAATTTCGCCTGCTGAGAATTCAACTTATATAGATAATAATACAATTGATTTTAGTTTTAATTATGCAGATGATTATTCAATGAGTGCTGTGTGTAGTTTATTATTGAATGGAGAAGTAAATCAAACTTTAACTGCGAGCAATGGAACTAATGAAACTTATGCAGCTATATTTTTAGACGATAATGATTATGAATGGGCTATTAACTGTACTGATATAGCTGGAAATATGTTCACATCAGAAACAAGAAATATAATTATGGATGTGGCTGCAGATAAAGCAGAAGTTTTTACACCTGAGTATTTAGTGAATACCTCAACAATTCAAGTTTATGGTTATGTGAATAGAACAGGATATAATACTAATGTAACTGTATATGTTCAACAACCACCTGCCCAATATCAGAATTCACAATTAGTAACTGACAGTGCTGTAGAACTTGGAAATATTAGTGTAGTGAATAATACTTATGCAGATGAAACTCATTTTTATATTTATAAAAATAATGGAACATTGCCAGATGGTCTTGTAGTAGGAAACTTTGTAGATTTAGAACATCACGAACCAAATATGCAATATTATGAAATTGTAGGATATCAATATTACCCATGGGGTTGGCAAGTAAATGTGAGCCCTGCATTAAATACGGATGTATTAATTGGAGAACAAGTAGTATTTTATAATCAATCAAATCCAACAGGCTGGTTTAATATAAGTGTAGACTTATTTGAAGATAATAACTCAATTAAAGTTGAAACAAGAAGACTTGGAACAATAAGTCCTGAGTCAGATACTTATGAAGTATTTTTAGATACAACTGCGCCTGTAGTAAACTTAACAAATGTTACAGATTATAATACTTCAACACCAACAATTATTTTTGAAGTAACAGATAATTATGCAGTTAATATTAGTACTCTATATGTTGAAATAACTAATCAAACAGATAATATAAATTATACTTTGAGTGATCCTGAGTTAAGTTGTGATAACTTACCTGTTTGTGTATTAATACCAACAATAGTTGAAAATGGTTACCATAATTTAACTGTTAACATAAGTGATGAAGTTGGATATTTAACTACTGAAACAAAAGGATTTTTAGTTGATACATTAGGTCCTCAAGTTATAATAAATTATCCTCCACAAATGCATATTGAAGATAATGTTCAATATATGATTATTAATTTTAGTGCATCTGACTACAATTCAATGAGTTTAGATTGTGAACTTTATTTGAATGATTCATTATCAGGTAATTTAACTTATCAAGAGAATTTCACAATTAGTTCAGGAGATACTGTTCAGACAGTTGCACCAAACTTAGTTGATGGAGCTTATGTAATATCTATTAATTGCTTTGATGAACTTGGAGTAATTGGAATGTCTGAAGATTATTTCTTTACCATGTCAAATACCCCAATAATATTTTTACAAGAAGAATATAATAGTTTACTTTCAAATAATTTATTAAATTTAATTGGTTTTACTGATGCACCAAATAGCAATATAAGTTTTACAACAACTCAAGATTTAGGCATACCTAGAGTTGTTAATATATCTTCAATGGAAGATGCTGCTTTTTTGAATAATGGATCAAATGCAACTATTGCTTATGAAAATGTGGTTGTTGGTCAAAATTATTTTTACATAAATAAAACTTACAATAATTTATTTAATCAAAGTGGAATTCATCTTCGATTTCAAAATTCAACTGATGTTTATTTAAATCCAAATTTTCAACATTATGAAGTATTAAATGTAACTGCGATAGATAATCAATATTACAGTTTGGTTTATTTGAATGAAGCAATAGATCATAATATTTTACAAGGAATTAATGTTTATGTTTATAATCAATCAAAACCTGATGGTTGGTTTAATCAAACATTAACCAATTTATTTTCAGGAGAGAATAATATTAGTATAGTTGGCTCTAGATTTCAATCAATTGGTGATGCAAAAGAAATAACTATTTTTTTAGATTTAACATTTCCTATTATTAATTTAACAAATGTTACTGAATATAACACTTCAACTCCAACAATAGTATTTGAAGTTACAGACGACTATGCAGTTAATATTAGTACTATATATGTAGAAATAACAAATCAAACAAATAGCACAAATTATATTTTAAACGATTCAGAATTAAATTGTGATAACTTACCTATTTGTGAACTTATACCAGCATTTTTAGCTGATGGATATTATAATTTAACTGTTAATATAAGTGATGAAGTAGGTCATGTTTCAAACGAAACAAAAGAGTTTTTAATAGATACAACCGGACCTGTAATTACTATAAACTACCCTCCACAATCATACATTGAAGATACAACAAAAGATATGATTATTAATTTTAGTGCTACAGATGCTTATTCAGGAGTTCTAAATTGTACTCTCGATGTGAATACATGGCCAGCATATACTCTTGTTTACCAAGAAAATTTTACTATTAATAGTAGTGATAGTGTACAAATAACTGCTGAAAACTTAAGTGATTATACTTATTCAATAATGGTTAGTTGTACTGATGAATTAGATGAAGTTGGTTTATCAGAAGAATATTACTTTTCGATGTCAAATGATCCTTATGTGGAATTACAAGAAGGATATGAAACCTTACTTTCAAGTAATTCTTTAACTCTTGTAGGTTTTACAAATAAACCTGATACAGATATAAATTTCACAGTAACACAAGATTTAGCAATACCAAGAGTTACTAGTATAACTTCAACAGAGAACGCTGAACTTTTGAATAATGGTTCGAATATTTATGTTGAGTATGAAGATATAGTTGAAGGACAAAATTATTTTTACATAAATAAAACTTATAATGATATTTTCAATCAAAGTGATGTATATGTTAAGTTTCAAAGTTTGTTTAGTCTTTATTTGAATGATGGATTCCAACATTATGAAGTATTAAATGTAACTGCAATAGATAATCAATATTATAGCATGGTTTATCTAACTGAAACAATAGAACATAATATTTCACAAGGAACTTATGTTTATGCATATAATCAATCTAAACCTGATGGTTGGTTTAATCAAACATTAACCAATTTATTTTCAGGAGAGAATAATATTAGTGTAACTGCATCAAGATTTGACTATGTTAGCTCGCCAATAAATTTGACGGTTTATTTAGATGATCAAGCACCTGTGATTAATTTAAGTGGAGTGTTATCAAATAGCACTCAAAATAATGGTCAAATAACTTTCCAGATAAGTGATGATAGAAATATAGAATTAACAACTTTATTAGTGAATATTTCAAATTCAACTCATAGCTGGGAAAGTGTCTGGAACGGTGGAACTATTTACAATACTACTGGTTGGAATCTTATAGATAATACGACTTGTGTTGGAAATAGCACATTACAAAATTGTACTCTTAACTTTAATCTAAGTGATGGGGTTTATGATTTAACTGTAACTATTAGAGATAGACTAGAATTACCAACTGGAAGTGAAAGAGGAGAATTAGTCTGGGAATATTTAGTTGGAGATAATGTTCGATCTTCACCTGCAACAAATAATGATGGATTAATATTCTTTGGTGCTTATGATGATAATGTTTATGCTTTAAACGCGGATGATGGAACTAAAGTTTGGAACTATACAACTGGCGATCTTATAATGTCTTCTCCTGTTGTTGATTCAGGAATAGTTTATATTGGGTCATTTGATGGTATATTGTATGCTTTAAATGAGAGTACTGGAAATTTGATTTGGAGTTATTTATCAACTGATCAAATTAGTACTGATATAATATTTGACTCTGGAATAATATACTTTGGAATTGATAATGGGGATTTATTTGCGTTGAATTCAACTGATGGAACTCACTTATGGAATGCCACTGATAATTTTACTAGTCCAACGTCTCACACACCATTTTTACCTGTTGTAGACTCTGGAGTTATATATTATGGTAGAAATGGAAATGATAGTCTAGGCTCAGATGGTTATGATTATTTATATGCTTATAATTCTACAACTGGTGTGGAACTATGGAATGTTCAAGTTGGTCAAGGAGGATATTTTGGACAAGTAGTTACCGGTGTTGCAGTTGCTAATGATTTAGTTATTGTTCATTCAATGATTGGAAACATGAATGCTTTGAATAAATCTGATGGTGCTATTGTTTGGTCTGATTGGGTTAATGTTGCTGATGATTGGCTTTTAGTTCAAAATGAAGTTCTTTATTATGTAGAATATACTATTCTTTATGCTGTAGATGTTGCAACAGGAATTCAAATTTGGAGTTATGATGTAGGACAAACTCCTGTAAGATTTAATTATGTTGATTCATGGTTATATTTTGGAACTAAAACAAACAGAACTTATGGATTGAACGTAAATGATCCTTCAGATAATTGGTATTATGAACTGGGTGGAAATGTTTATGGAAAACCACTTATTATTGGAGATTATATGTACTTTGGGTCAAATGATGAGAATTTTTATTCAGTATTAATAAATGATCAGACTACTATTGCACAAGCTAGTTCAAATACAACTATAACTATTGCATCGCAAGTAACTGGATCTTCATCTTGTACTGATACAGGTGCTACAACTGATAATAGAAGCGGACTTACATTTAACTGGAGTGCAAGTACTGACCCATTATTTGATCATTATGAATTAGCGGTAGGAACTGCTATTTATGATTTAAATGGCTGGAATAACACTTTAGTTTGGACTGATGTGGGAACTGTTACAACTTATATTGTAACTAATTTAAGTTTAATACCTGGAGAAGTATATTATGGTCATGTAAGAGCAGTAAATATCTATGGTGCTTATTCAAATGTTACAAGTAGTGATGGGATCGCAGTAGAAGATAATTCAGCTCCAACTTATACTCCTTCAAGTGCAGAATGGATAGGAACTGATCTGGCAAATTTATGGACAAAAGAAAATACTACCTTAGTAGGTCAATGGAATTTTACGGATAATGAAACTAATGTTAGCGAATATTTATTTGCAATAGGAACTGTGCCATATCCTCAAATAGGCTGGGATAATGTACTAAGTCAGAAATCTACAACTAATACAGGATTTGTGGAAACAGGATTAGTCTTATTTGAAAATGTATCCTATTACTTTAGTGTAAAAGCAAAGAATGGATATGAATATGGATTTGGTTGGTCAGACTGGTATAGTTCAAGTTACATAAAACAAGATTTAACCAATCCTGTTGGCGGCGGCATAAGCTACGCTGATGGAAATTATACTAGTGGACAAATAGAAATAACTTATCTTACAGGAGATGACACTTTATCAGGATATGATCATGCAGAATTATATGTAGGAAGAACTGCTTATGATAAATCAAATAGCGGATGTGGTGGATATGATTCATTCGATCCAATAAATATGAGTTTAATCAAAGTAGACACTCCTGTCATTTATACTTATCAAGATTTACAAGATGGATTTTGTTATAAATTCAAATTAGTAACTTATGATTTAGCTGGAAGAACTACAACTTATCTTTCAGGCGATGAAAATTATCATGTAATATCTGATACAACAGCTCCGCCAACAGTAATAATAACTGATGATGGAATAATAACAGGTTCAAGAGATTTAGGATTTAGTTGGATTGAAAGTTATGATCCTGATACGGGAGCTACTTATTATGAATATGCACTTGGAACAAGTCCAGGTACATCAGACATCAAAAATTTTACAAATTCAAATACTACAAGACAAATAAACTTTGTAAATTTGCCATTAATAGATGAAACAATCTATTACTTAACTGTAAAATCATACAACAAAGTTGGACTAAGTTCAACAAGTTATAGTGATGGAATATTATATTTAGATACGGATACGCCAGGCGCATTGGAAGTAATATACCCGAACTTTGAGAATCAAACTTATGCGTTTGGTCTTTATAGTATTTTATCCGTGAATATTAGTGGTGAGAATTATCTTTTTAGTGCCAATGGTGCTGATGAAAATCTTTTTGAAATCATCTTTGATGTCAATGGAGGTCCATCTCACAAACTAGCTTTAGGCGATACAATTACTGTAGCTGGATTGGATATTTATCTTAAAGATTTGGTTTTTAATGAAAGTTTCCGTTATTTTAGTTCAAATATAACTGTTAAACCTTCAAGTTCAATTATTGATTTGACAGACAATATTACAACTGTTTTAAATTTAACAGGAGAAGAAGGATTAACATGTTCTTGGTCCTATTATGATATAGATTATACTCAGCCAAGTGCATTAACAAATTATTCATGGGATTGTACTAATATTGCAAATGATCCATTAACAAGAACAGGAAATTATACTTGTGAAGTTAGATCACCAACTGAAGCCGAATATGAAGTTCATGTAAATTGTAGGGATACTGCAGGGAATAAACAATTATCAACCGAGAATACTGACTTTGTTTTCTACAAAGAAAACTTAGGACCGCGAATTAATATTACCTTACCAACTAATAATTCGATAGTTAGTGATTTAGACTTAATTGAAATAGAATTTTATGACCTTTCATATTTCACTGCTTATTTTTATTGGATAAATTATACTACTGGAGAGATATTGTTCAATAGTAGTGATTGGTTTGAAGATGGTTATTTTTCCATTTCAGAAACTTTTAATTACTCTTATGCTAATCTTACAGGTGAACTAACTTTCATGGTAAATGCAACAGATGAATATAATCATTCATCAAGTGAATATGTAAATATAATTGTAGATAATAGTGCTCCAAACTTATATGTTAGTTCAATTGATGATTATGTAAACTCTGATTTTAATATTACAATAAGAGCTTCATTATTTCATAACTTAAGTTATAACTTAACAAATTCATTAGGAGAAATAATTCAAAATGGTACTTGGAATTATACAGTGAGTCGGAATCTAACTGTAGTAACTTCATTTGTAAATGTATCTGATCTTGATGAAGGGGTATATGATTTTAGTGTTTATATTAAAGATAATGAATCAGGTATTGAGAGATATCAAGTACAGAATTTCACAATAGATAAAACCTCTCCAAATTATATTGGAAATGAAACAATAGAACCTGACGAGCCAAGATATGAGAATGAGTCAATTAGTTTTTACTTGAATTGGGGTGATAATTTTTTACTTGATACAGTATGGATAACTCATGATGCAAATGGAAGTTATGTTAATGTGACTGCGCTTGAAACTACTTATGGAATTCAAATATATGAAAACTATACTCGTTATGAAGCAACTATTCCAACGGAAAAAATTGAAACTAATGAAACAATAAATTATCAATGGTTTGCAATGGATGCGGCAGGAAATGTGGAGTCAAGATCACAAAACACAGTTTATGTAACTAATCGTCTTCCAAATATAACTAGTACTAATTTGAGTTCTGCTTATGAATCAGTAGACTATTCGGATGTAGTTTACTTTGAAGATTCAGATTTAAGTCATAACACAACAGATTTTAGCTGCAGTGTTGAAGGACTTTCAATTACAGGAACAATTGTTGGAACAAGTGCTTGTGTATTAAATTGGACTAATCCAACACCTGCAGGAAATCACACAATAAATGTGACTATTTTCGATGGATATAATACTTCAAGAAAAGAGTTCAACCTAAGTGTAATTCCTACTCATATGCATGTAGCAACAATAAATTCAACTCAAACTTTAACAATAGAATACTGGTTAAGAGGAGTTTTAAAAGGAAAAATTGTTTCAAAGAATGATTCAAGTATTATTTTGCCTGAGTCGGATAATTATTCAATAAAAATATTATATTCAAATTTAGAAACAAGATCAAATTTAGAAACAAGAATTGATAATTTCAATGTATCAAATAGTTTAGATATATGGTTCCAACTATTAAATCCAAGTTTACTTGATAATGAAAATAAAAGTGTAGGTGCAAATAGAACTTATGTTCCACTAGCAGCTTATGTTTTAGAATTACAAGAAAGCCCAGATCAGAACTTAAGTTATGAAGTTGGATTTAATTATTCGTTACTTGGAGTCGCATCAAATAAATTAAAGATATTTAAGTTTAGTTATACAGATAATGCAGTAAATTATACTAATCAAGAGTTAATAAATACTAGTCTTGAAACTTCAACTTATTTTGTTTATACAGGCGTGAATAATTTTTCAGCATTCATACTAGTTGATGATACAACTGTTTCGACACCAGGATATGTTCCTCCTAATGATGGTGGAAGTACTTCTTCAAGAAGATCAAGCAGGGGATCATCATTTTACCAACCACCTGCAGGAACTTGCTCAGATGAATTGCAAAACCAAAATGAAACTGGTGTAGATTGTGGCGGTCCATGTAGTGTAAACTGTCCAACTTGTCATGATAGAGTACAAAATCAAGATGAGAAAGGAGTTGATTGTGGCGGGGTTTGTACAGCTGATTGTCCAACTTGTACTGATGGTTATAAAAATGGACTTGAAACAGGAGTTGATTGTGGTGGAGCATGTATTTCATGTAAGCCTGTAGTAACTTGTACTGATGGTTATAAAAATGGATTTGAACAAGGAGTTGATTGTGGCGGTCCATGTATTCCATGTGCTGGTTGTGATAATGGAATCAAAGATGCAGATGAAGAAGGTGTAGATTGTGGAGTTATTTGTGAAAATGAATGTGGTCCTGAAATAATAGAAACACCTTATGAAGTTAGAAAAGCTCCAAAGTATTTATGGCTTTTAATCGTGGGATTAGTTTTCATGGGCGGATTAGTTGCAATGTGGATTTATAGAAAAGAAGATAAAATAATTCAAAAAACAAATGCGCAACTAATGGCTGAAACAGATGAAGTATCTGCTTTAGAATCAGAGGAAGAATCTGTTATAACTAGTTATGTTCATAATTATTTATCAAAAGGATTGAATGAGAATCAAGTGAAAAGTCAATTAGTTGTAGATGGATTTAAACAATTAAAAGTTGATGCAGTAGTGGCAGCCGTTTTAATGGATCAGAAAGTATCCGAGATTCATGATTATTTAGATAATTACACTGCTAAAGGGTATTCTGTACCTGAATTAAAAGAGTGGATATTATCACAAGGAATAGATGAAGAACTCATGCTCAAAGCGGAGAAGAAATTTGAGGGGAACAGTAACGACAAACTCGCTTAGAAACCAAAACAAAGGAACTGGGTTGTAGGGTCTCGCCACCCTGCAACCTACTTTTTCTTTTTTTTTGTTTTTTTCTTTTTTTTTTATTGATTATTAATTCTAGTTATTTTATACAAAGATTTAAATTAATGACAATTTTCTGAATTTTGAGGCAATTATAAATGGCAGATGTAGTATTAGTATTTCCAAAATCAAGTTATTTAGAAAAAGCAATGAGAAGTTTCTATTTGCCTTTATCACTTCTAAATGCAGCCATATATGTTGAGAAAGAATATTCTGTAAAAATAATAGATCAAAGAACAACTCCTAATTGGAAGAAAATATTACTAGCTGAATTAAGGCAAGAACCACTTTGTGTTGGAGTAAGCTCTGCAACTGGAGAACAAATATCTAATGCTTTAGAAGTATCGAGAATAGTTAAAGAAAATTCTTCAAGCAAAGTTGTGTGGGGAGGCTCTCATGCAAATGTTTTACCAGAACAAACATTACAGAATGAATTTATTGATATTGTGTTGCCGGGTGAAGGGGAAATTTCTTTTTATAATTTAGTTAAAGCTCTTGATAAACAAACACCTTTGAAGAATGTTAAAGGCATACTTTTCAAAGAAAATGGCAAAACAAAAATAACCCCTCTTGAAAAACAAGTTGATTTGAATTCTTTACCAAGACCTCCATATCATTTAGTAAATATTAAAGATTACATATTGGATTTTGGAAATCAGAAAATGTTTATCATGGAAACTTCCCGTGGTTGTCCAAACAGATGTACGTTTTGTTTTGTACAACAATCCCTTTCGCAAAGAAAATGGAGGGCAATTACTCCAGAAAAAACAGTTGAAGATATTAAATATATACAAGATAGATTTAAAGTTGATGGGGTTGAATTTCAAGATTTAACTTCATTTGTTCATTTGAAACGATTAGAAGATTTTTCAAAATTAATGATTAAAGAAAAAGTCAATATGTTTTGGAATACTTGTGCTCGAATTGATGATATTATGAAGTTAGATTCCCAAAGAATGAAACTACTTGAAAAAAGCCAATTGAAACGTCTTGCTTTAGGTGTTGAGACTGGTTCTGCTAGAATTCTAAAGATGATTAAGAAAGGAATAACTATTAGTCAAGTATTAGCTGCATCAAAGAAGTTATCTAAAACATCAATTGAACCGGTTTATTCTTTTATGGCTGGTTTCCCAACAGAAACACCTCAAGAATTAAACATGACCTCTGATTTAGTTATGAGATTACTTCGAACAGATAAATTGGCAAAGACAACAATCGTTCATTGCTACAGGCCTTTTCCAGGGAATGAATTATATGACTTATCAGTTAAACATGGTTTAAAAACACCTAAAAATTTAGAAGGTTGGAGTAAATATACTATGGATTGGATTGACCATCCTTGGCTTACCAAAAAAATGCAACATAATATTAGTTCATTAAATTTTTTATCTTTGTTTTTAGATAAAAAATATGAAGAAATTAATGATCCATTTGTAAGATTATTTGCTAAAATGTACAAACCAATTGCAAAATATAGAGTTAAAAATAGAAATTATAATTATATGATTGAACCTTATTTTAAGAAACTGTACATTAAATTAAAGGAATAATTTTTCTAAATATTATTGATAAATGAATTTTTCTTTAGATTCATTCAGAATTTCAGATTTTGTCTCATCAACAGCTTTGCTGTTGTTTGTTTCTTTAAAATCTATACTGGTTAACATATTTTGTTCAACAACAATACTTAAAAATAACAGACGTTAAGATATTTTATGCCGGAAAGTAAATTAAATGAATCTTCAATGTTGAAAAAAGAATCTTTTTCTAATAAAACAAAATGGGTGGTATTGACTGGTGGTGTATTATCAGGTCTTGGAAAGGGTATTGCTTCAGCGAGTATTGGTATGCTTCTTTCATCAAGATATAAAGTTATACCCATTAAATGTGATGGATATCTGAATGTGGACCCTGGAACTATGAATCCTGTGGAACATGGAGAAGTATTTGTATTGGAAGATGGTGGTGAAGTCGATATGGACTTTGGTCATTACGAACGTTTCTTAGGTGTTGCTTGTAAATCTGAATGGAATTTAACTATGGGTAAAGTTTTTGATAGAATAAGAGCAAAAGAACGTAAAGGAGACTATTTAGGTAAAACTGTTCAATTAATACCTCATGTATCAGATTTAATCAGAGAATGGTGGCTAAAGATTGCAGAGGAAGAAGAAGCAGAAGTAGTCATGATTGAAATTGGTGGAACTGTAGGAGACATGGAAAATGAACTCTACATTGAAGCTGCAAGAAATTTAAAAAAAAGTGTGGGTGCAGAAAATATTATGTATGCACATTTAACTTATGTTCCAATACCCTCGGGTGTAAATGAACAAAAAAGTAAACCAACACAACAAAGCGTGAATCTTCTTAGAGAAAGAGGAATAACTCCGAATTTAATTATTGGTCGATGTCAAGAAATGTTGGCTGAGAACATTAAAAATAAAATTGCAATGTTTTGTGATATAAAGAAAGAAGCAGTTATTTCTGGTGTTGATGTTGATAATATTTATAAAATTCCAGTAGTATTTCAAAAAGAAAATGTGAATGCTATAATAAATGAGAATTTAGGTTTAGATGTGGAAATAAATCATTCTAGATGGAAAGAATTAGTTGATAATATGTCTTCTCCAAAAAAAGAAATTAATATTGCAATTTGTGGAAAATATACTATATTAGAAGATTCTTACGCTAGTGTTGTTGAAGCACTTAGACATTCTGGAGCTCATTTAAATACTAAAGTAAATATCGGGTTTGTAGAAACAAGCGATAAAACTACTCTTGTTGAGATTTTAAAAGACGTAGATGGAGTAATTATTCCAGGCGGATTTGGATCTAGAGGTATTGAAGGAAAAATTGACATCATAAAATATTGTCGTGAGAATAAATTGCCAATATTAGGAATTTGTTATGGCTTACAATTAATGGTTGTGGAGTCTGCAAGAAATTTAGGTGACATGGCTGATGCGAATACCACTGAAGTTAATCCTGAAACAACTAATCCTGTAATTATAATTTTACCTGGTCAAGAAAAAATATCTGATTTAGGTGGAACTTTAAGACTTGGAGCTTATCCTGCTATTTTAACAGAAGGAACAAAAGCACATGAACTATATGGTTTAGCTGACGTATCTGAAAGACATAGACACAGATATGAAGTAAACCCTGAGTATCATGAGAAATTATTGGAAACTGGTCTTGTATTCTCAGGAATGTCGCCTGATGGGAAATTGGTTGAATTTACAGAACGTGCAGACCATCCATACTTTTTAGGTTGTCAAGGACATCCCGAATTAAAAAGTACTCTTTTAAAACCAGCGCCACTATTTTTTGGATTAGTGAAGGCTGCGCTTGAAAACAAGGATAATTAGTTTTAATTTTTCTTTAATTCTTAGTATAAATACAAGAAAACTTTATAAACAACTCCTAGTTTTCTAGGGCTATGGAAGATCAAAAAATTATCGAGAAAAACATCATAAATGATGGGGGATCAGTTAACTTTAAATGTCCAAATTGTTCAAAAGCAGTAATTGTAAGAACAAAAAACGAGAGACAAATAGTAACAAAGTATACTTGTCCTGAGTGTGGATACATAGGTCCAAACTAATTTTTTTCTAGATTATTAAAATATTGTAATTTTAAATTCAGATTTAAAAAATAGCAGAAGTGATTTTGAAAGTTACTTTTGTTGGAAGAGGTTAATAGAAAAATGGCAAAAGCAATTATTACTGTAAAAATCATGCCTACATCACCTGATGTAGACTTAGTCAAATTAGAAGAACAAGCTAAAGAAAAAATTGTAATTTATGCAGGTGAAGGAGATACAAAAACAATTATTGAACCTGTTGCGTTTGGATTAAACTCAGTAAGCATAATTTTTGTAGCAGAAGAATCACAAGGAAGTCCTGATACTGTTTCTGAAGCAATTGAAACTTTAGAAGGTGTTAATTCTGCTGAGATTTCTGATGTTAGAAGAGCTCTTGGATAAATAAATTATTTTTATTTTCTTATTTTTAGTTTTTTACTTCTTATTTTTAGCTAATATTTTTTTATTAAGACTTTTTATAATAGTTAGTAATTTATTTTTATCAATATCACTTCTAATTCCTGTCTTAGAGAAATGAGTTCTAGAAACTTTGAATCCACTTTGTTTAATTTGATCCATAATCATTTCGAAAGGTGGGACTGTAATCTTACTTTTTTTACAGACTGTATGGATATCATAAAAACCTACAACGTTAATTTTCGATTCATTGCTGATAATGTCCAGGAATTTTTTAATGTCTTCTGGTGCTTTTTTAGCCATCTTAGATGCAAGTGCAGTATTCCAAAGTTTTCCAACCCAAACAGGACCAACACCATTGAATTTTTTATGTTGTTTTAGTATTTTATCAACTTTAGTTTTACCTTTACTAGCACGAAAGACAACTCTCATGTAATGATCTTTTGAATATGAATAAATAGGTGTTAACGCTTTATCAAACTGTGCTCCGACAAGTTGAATTTTTCTAATAAGAATTCTTAAACCTGTTTCATGTTTGAGTTCATCATTTTTTGGAACTGCCCAATATTTTCTAACACACGCACTATGATAAGTTCCTGAAAGAGCAGATGTGTCTGTTGCTGTGATTGCAAATATTCCATTTCTAGAAATTCTTTTTGCAGCTGAATCAAGGAATGGATTTGGAGTTCCAAAAGGATCTAAATCAATGTAATCAAAACCATTATTTTGAAGAATGAATAAATTTGCATCTTCTGATGAAATAACAATTTCTTTATCTTCGATTTCGTTGAGTTTTATATGCTCTCTTGTTAAATCAAAGAAGTCATCTTTGTAATCATTTAGAAAAAGAGTTTTTATTTTGTTTTTTGGAAGTTCTTTTAGCATTCTATATCCTCTAATTCCAGAGCCTGCTAATGGAAGTGCTACTTGAAGATCTTTTAGGGGAATGCATTTTAGTAAAAGAATACTTGTATCTCTATTAAATTTCATAACTGGATTGTAAAAGACTGGAAGCTTTTTAGAAATTTTAGACTCAGTTGAAACTTTAATTTTTGCAAGACCTTCTATTATTGTTTTATTCATAAGTTTACCTTATTTTTGTTTGTAGAATACGGCTGTTGCAATTAATAGGATTATAAATGAAGTTCCATAAAGATTAAAGTTTGTGATTGGGTTTTTGAATACGCCACTAATTACAGCTATTATGATTGAATGAAGTCCCCAACTAATGAGTGCTGGATAACCATACTCTTCAACTGGAGATGAAAATATTTTCTTTTTGAAAATTGTTCTGAAAATAAAGATTCCTGGAATTAAGAACATATAGATAAAACCATAGAATTTACTAAGAGTAGTTGTAAAATTAACATTTAATGCAAGTAAGATTACTGCTAAGACTAAACCTGAAATGACATAATATCCTAAGAATTTAAGTTCTTGTTTTGAAATAATATGTTTTCTGATTTGTGGTTTGACTTTAGTTTTAATATTAGTCTTTGTGTTTGTTTTTATGATAGTTTTTGTTTTAGTAGTTTTAGGACTAGGTTTAATTTTAGCTTTTGAAGTTTTCTTAGTCGCCATCATAAATAAAATATGTAGTGTTATATAAAAATATTATGTAAAAAATGTTGAAATTTAAGAATTCATGAATTTGTCGATATCTTGATGATCATAACCTTCGCTTATTAATTTACTTCTAATTTGGAAATCATCAAAACCATTTGTTCTACAACTTTGAACATATTTTTGCATGTTGCTTAAGTGAATTGGGTGTATTTTAGTGTTTTGATAATTTGGATCAGTATTAGGTTTTTGACTATGATTTTGTTTTTTATTATTTTTGCTAATAAGAACATTGTATTTGCTAATATCAAGTCCTATATTTGAAAGTGTGTGATATTTTTTATCAATATAAAAGAGTCCGAAAGTTATTGCGATTAATAATAAAACAATAGTTAGTAATAAAGTTCCAATACTTGATCCGCTTGAAGGTTGTTCTATTATAGGGTCTGTAATGCTTGAACTTAAATTTTTATCTTGGTTGATGTTTTGATCAGTATTATTTAAGTTTTCGTTATTGCTTTGATTAGTATCTAATGGATCTGTAGTTTGATTATTATTTGGATCTGTGATGTTGTTTGGATTAGTATTTTGATTATCATTGTTAGTTGTATTTGTTGAATTATTATTGTTATTATTTGGATTTGTGCTG
>Ga0307929_1000273_pt1 | contig 54787 bp, 40 predicted proteins | sample AceLakmetage1330_FD_203160 | JGI IMG/M metagenome (GOLD analysis project Ga0307929, IMG submission 203160) | Saline water microbial communities from Ace Lake, Antarctica - #1330 | ecosystem: Environmental > Aquatic > Non-marine Saline and Alkaline > Saline | place: Antarctica: Ace Lake... | reverse complement strand
GTACTCTCTAATAAGGGCCTTTAACAATTTAGCTGTGACCTATGTATTTCAAGTAAACTGTTACCTAACCGATAGACGCGGTTGTCGTGAAGGATAGATCTATAAATATCGTTTTATGCTCCTACAGGATATTATGAAAAGTAGAAAGAAAAGTTTAATAGGTATATTTCAGATAGGTATCTGTATCTTTATGTCTACGCTGGTCATTGTCATTGGTGCACTCTGGCTCAAAGAAGAAGTTAAAGATTTAAAAACGCATACAGAAGACATACGTCAAACCTACTTGAAGAATCGTCAGGAACTTATTCAAAGTGAAGTGAAGCATGTAACTGATTATATAGAACATAAAAGAGAAGAGCTTGAGCGGAAAGTGAAAAGAGAAGTTCGAAAACGAACTGAAGAAGCGTACCAGATTGCTCAATATCTATACGAACAGAACAAGGACAAAAGAAATCTCGCTGAAATTGAACATCTTATCCATGATGCCTTATATGCTGTTTCATGGCACGATGGAAAAGGATATTATTTTGCTGAAGATATGGAAGGTGTCGAAAGAATCAATAAAAACAACCCGGAATTGGAAGGTCAAAATATTTTCGACCTCCAAGATAGTAATGGAAAATATATAGTAAGAGAAATTCTGGAAGTTGCTCGATCGGAAAAAAAGAAGGCTATTGCTCATATTACTGGAATAAACCGGAGCATCCTGAAAAGCTTGTTCCCAAAATATCCTATGTCAAATATTTCGAACCCTTGGATTGGGTTTTAGGTAATGGCATGTACCTTGTCGATGAAGAGCTTCGAATGAAGCAGGAAATCCTTCAACGTATTGAGAATATGCGTTTCTCAGATAATCGATATATATTTGTTGGTACATGGGAAGGAACCGTTCTTACGGGACCTGCCAACGGCAGAAACATGTGGGATGTTGCCGATGCTAACGGTGTAAAAATAGTACAAAAGCTTGTGGAAAGTGCAAAAGATGGTGGTGGTTTTGTTAACTATGTGATGCCAAAACTCAAAGGACAAAGACCAGATCCTAAAATAAGCTATAGCGCACCTGTTCCTGGTTGGCAATGGTATGTAGGAACTGGAATATATCTCGATTCTATCGAGAATGAAATAGCTACGCAGCAGGATGCTTTTAACAAATCGGTACAAAAGGTCATTATTCAAACCGTGTTGGTACTGGTACTTTTTTTACTTATTTCTTATGTTCTGATCTGGTTGTTTGCCAAGAAGATCAAAAACGATTTCAGTCTCTTTGACCATTTCTTCAAAAACCCTGTAGACAAACAATTGACCATACCTGCAGAGAAGGTGTCTTTCCGTGAATTTCAGTTCCTTGCCTTATCAGTCAATCAAATGGTCAAAAATCGTCGGAATGCTGAAGCAGAAAAAGAAAAAAGTGAAGAGAGATTCCGTCGTATATTGGAAAACATAAAAGATGTCTACTTTGAAACTGGGGTTGACGGTTCAATATCCTATTGCAGCCCCTCGGTGCTAGAAGTCTTTGGCTATCATCAGGACGAATTGAACGGTCAAAACACCGACATCCTGTATCAAAACACCAGTGATCGTGAAGGCCTTATAGAAGCACTTCAAACGAATAGCAGAGTACGAGATTTTGACCTTTTTCTTAAAAAGAAAAACGGTGATACCTTTGATGCTTCTGTCAGTGCTGATTTTGTTTTTGACGATCAGGGCTTGCCATTTGAACTTCGAGGAACAATCCGGGATGTTACCGTTGCCAACAGGAACAAAGACCAACTTCAGCGATCAAAAAAAATGGAAGCCATTGGCTTGATGGCAGGTGGAGTTGCCCATGATTTGAATAATATTTTATCAGGAGTTATTGGGTATCCTGAATTATTATTGCAGACACTACCTTTAGATAGTGACTTACGAAAACCAATTACTGCGATTCATGAGTCAGGGCAAAGAGCAGCAACTGTTGTTGCAGATCTACTTACTGTTGCAAGAGGGGCTGCCACCATCAGAGAAGTTCTCAATCTCAACACATTGATTCAGGAATACAGTGATTCTCCGGAATGTCACAACTTAAAACAATTGTACCCATCAATAACAATCCAGTCTCAACTCAACGCCATCCATTCCACCATATCCTGTTCTCCAGTACATGTTAAAAAATGTCTTATGAACCTTGTGCTAAACGCTGCTGAGGCAATGGTTGACCAAGGATCTATCAAGGTCTCTACCCATGATAGGTCCATAGATAGCGGATCAGAATTGGAATATGAAATGGAAGCGGGTGAATATATAGTACTCAATATTCAGGACGATGGCCCAGGCATTTCAGATGCCGATTTGAAACATATCTTCGAGCCGTTCTATACAAAAAAAATTATGGGTAAAAGTGGTACCGGGCTTGGACTGGCAGTGGTCTGGAACACAATGGAGGACCACAAAGGCAAAGTATTGGTGCAAAGCAGTGATACGGGCACATGCTTTCAGCTCTATTTCCCATTAACTACAGAATTGCCAAACTCCAAACCCGAGAATAGCAAAACCGTAAAACAGAGTTCCAACCGTGAGAATATTCTGATCGTGGATGATGAACCGCTACTGAGGGATATTGCTTGTCAGATGTTACAATCCTTAGGGTATCACGTCGACTCAGTCAGCTCCGGGGAACTGGCTGTGAAATTTATCCAGAAGGAGCCTGTTGATTTACTCATTCTTGATATGTTAATGGAACCAGGTATGACTGGACGCCAGACTTACGAAGAGATTCTTAAACTGTATCCCAACCAAAAGGCTATCATAGCCAGTGGTTTTTCAAAGAGTGCTGATGTCAAAGCAACGCTCCAACTTGGAGCCGGAGGATTCTTAAAAAAACCATATTCTACCACGCAACTGAGTAAAATAGTAAATGAGGCCTTAAGCAATTGAATGTCTGATTTTCACATCTAAATTGTTTATCCTGATTACTTTTTCTTTTGGGAATTATGCTGCCGTACCCAAATCCAGGGGGCCACTGGTTCTGCTTTCTGCCATAATTCCAACTGTGTCTCCCCTTGCATTTTTCTCGTTTAATAATGGGGTAAGAATAATTTTACTCTGACCAAAATTATGTGTGGGGAACTCTTTTGGGGCTGGTTTAGAATGCTTTAAAACTCTTTTTTCCACTTTGAGTCTTGAAATCCGATGAACTGTTTGGGGCTGAATCTGTTTTGATTTCAGTGAGCAGGCAGGCATCGTGAAAAATATCTGCTGAAGCCTGCTCCGTATCGGAGTTGCATGTTTGCCGAAGAAGAAGGTTATTTACAGCTTCAATCATGGCAGTATCTACTTTTAATTCTTTCAATATCGCAGACGGATGGTCAACATCGACTAAAAGGGAGGTCGCAAGAACCGCCGCCATATCTCCACGCTGCTCATCTTTACAGAGTTGTTCCGCAAACTCCGTTCGCATGGAGGCTTTTTTGTACAGATCCTCGCTAGCAATGAGTTGTTTGCGGACAGCAATAGAGAGTTTGTCCTTAAAAAGATTTTTCTGTTTTGCAAGAAGTTCAGGGGGCATGGAACCTAGACATTGTTCTGCATGGGAACAGTATGCAGCGCAGCCAAAATCTATTCGAGGATTTAAAACACGGTTGCCGCATTGTTTACAGCTTCGCTGGGAGTCATCCTTAAAGAATTCAAGCTCGTTGCCACAGTGAGGACAGGGTGCTTCAAAAACTGCTTCTCCATCCCAATATCGATTGTCCTGGCCGGGGCATTGCATTATCTATCTCCTATTTTTCAAGTACTTTTTTCTTGAAGGCTTCGATACCAAATCGCTCCATAAACCTGGCAGTACGGGAATGAGGATTGGCCTCTTCCTGATATACGGTAAGGCATTTTTTGGCCAGAGTAAGGACCTCTTCATCGTTTAATCCTTCCGCCACAATATCTCCAATTCGTGCATTATTGCCGCCGTTACCGCCAAAAACCAGAGTCCAGCCTTTTTTAGAGGCAAAAATCCCAAGATCACGTATGTAGGGTTCGGTACAGCACATACGACACCCTGCAACACCAACTTTTACCTTTGCCTTAAACGGAATATCCATGGAAAGCTCTTCAAGCTTTTTGCCAAGAGATAGGGAATCACGAATTCCAAATTTACACCATTCGGGGCCAGGACAGGATTGAACGTAGGCAACACCGTTTTTAGGCGTTTCTCGAATGTAAGATTTGAGTTCTTTCTGGAGTTCAAGCATTTCACTCTTTTCCATACCAAGCAGGGCAAGGCGTTGGGCAGAGGTGATCTTTGTTGCGGGAACATCGTATTTGTTAATTACGTTGAGGATAGTCTCTAGATCCTCAGGGGCAAAAAGTCCCATATTCAGACCGGGAACCACGCTGTAGGTCTTTTTGTTACTTGTATCTTTCATAGTTTGTGGTGATATAAAAAGAAAAAGGCAGGGTACGAGGAGCTCTCAACGTACCCTGCCAGGAGGAGGAAAACATAACGCAACTCTTCAGGATGCCAAGCAAGTGATTTCCTGAAGAGCTTGTACTTAAAACAGATTATCCGAGGATAGTCTTCAGGTCGTCAGCCGCAGTTTCACCAATTGGCATAACGTTGAAGTTCTCAACCAGAACATTCAGAACGTTTGGAGTAACGAATGCTGGAAGGGAGGGTCCAAGACGGATATCTTTAATACCTAGGCTGAACAAGGACAGAAGAATAACAACTGCCTTCTGCTCGTACCAGGAGAGAATAAAGGAGAGAGGCAGGTCATTCACGCCGCATTCAAAGGCTCCGGCAAGTGCTACTGCAATCTGGATTGCAGAGTATGCATCGTTGCACTGTCCAACATCAAGGAGACGAGGAATTCCACCAATATCACCAAGCTTTTTGTCGAAGAAACGGAACTTTCCGCAGGCAAGAGTCAGAATAATACAATCATCTGGGATCTCTTCTGCCATCTCGGTAAAGTAGTTACGGCCAGGTTTTGCACCATCACAGCCGCCAACGAGGAAGAAGTGACGAATAGCTTTAGATTTAACACCTTCGATTACCTTGTCTGCAACACCGAGCACGGCATTTCTTGCAAAGCCAACCATAACGGTGTCATTATCTACATCATCGGTAAATCCTGGAAGGGACAGAGCTTTCTCGATTACAGCAGAGAAATCCTTCTCACCGCTTCCTGCAACATGTTTCACATCGGGCCAGCCAACAAGACCAGTGGTGAAAACGTTATCAATGTAGGAATCTTTTGGCTTCTGGATGCAATTTGTAGTGAAGAGAATTGAACCTGGGAATTTTGGCATCTCTTTCTGCTGATTCTGCCATGCAGTGCCAAAATGTCCATAAAAATGGTCATATTTCTTCAGTTCAGGGTATCCGTGACAGGGAAGCATCTCACCGTGGGTGTAGATGTCGATTCCTTTACCTTGGGTTTGCTCAAGAAGCATTGCAATATCTTTCAGATCATGGCCGGTAACAAGGATACATTTATTGGGACGGTGTCCAAGAGGCACTTCGGTTGGTACCGGGTGACCATATGTTCCGGTATTACCAGCATCAAGAAGCTCCATGGCTTTAATGTTGACTTCGCCTGTTTTAAGCGCAAGTGCTACGAGATCGCCAAGCTCCATCTCGGTGGTAAGTGCTGCCATTGCATGGTGAACGAAGGCATATACTTCATTATCTTCATGGCCAAGAATTGCTGCGTGCTCAGCGTATGCAGCAAGGCCGCGCATTCCGTACATGGTGATCTGCTTAAGAGATTGGAGATCTTCGTTGGCATCGAGAGTGGTAATAAAGTTGAGCGCTGCTCCCTGTTCTTCAAGGCCAGTGAGGCTGTCAGCAGGAGCATAAGTAAGAGCGGCAGTAGTGGAGTCTATGGTTCCACCAGCAGCTTCAACTTTTGCTTTTAATTCATCACGGAGGACAACGGTTTTACGAATAAGGTCTTCAAAACGGGTAGGATCAAAATCAACGTTAGTGAGACATGCAAAGATAGACTCACAAACAAAAATATCAATTGCGTTATCGATCACATTTACTTTACGACCTGCCTCAGCAACGATACAAAGTCCCTGAATAGCGTGGGTTAGCAAATCTTCAAGTCCGGCAACAGCCTCGTTCTTTCCGCAAACACCAACAGTGGTGCATGCTACGCCTTTAGCGGTTTGTTCGCATTGATTACAAAACATGGGGTAAATCCTCCGATATATTTTTTTTGATAACAAAAACTTCTTGTAAGTATGTAGCAGAAAGGAATCATTGTCAACTGGTTTATGTCGCTTTCTGCATCGTATGGGGAGAATATAGCTTTTTAGATCCCATGTGGCCTTGACATAGATCAAGTATTAGGACATTTATTATCTTTTTTGTGTTTTTTCAGGAAGGCGATGCTTTTATCAGCAGTGTGGCGTCTGTCTCAGTTCTGTAAGGACGAGAGTTGTAATCACCGAAAAGAGAACATTTTTGAAAGCCGTTTTTTTTGAGTATCTCAAGCCATTGCTCAACAGAGAAGCCTGCAAGTGTCAGAGTATGCCGGTAATTTTTTTGTAATGCGGTATTCGTGGCAGGTCGTACCCGGTAGCGTTCTTCCAGGCATATTTCCTGAGTTGTGTTGTTATAGCTGCGTAGAGTTTCTTTTATAATTCTGCCATCTGCATTTTGCAGTGGAATCATCTGGAACTGAAAACGCTTTTTACCCTTCATTGCAATGAGTTCACTGTCCGGAATGTGAAGTTGCAGCAGAAGGGTACCCTTTGGCTTGAGAAAGCAGCGAGCCTGTTGAAGTGCCGTCTGGATAGTGTTCGTCTCCCGCAGGAGATTAAGCGTATTGTAGGGGATAAGGATATTTGAAAATTCTCTGCTGAATGCCATATCGGTCATATTCATACAAATATACCAAGGAGAGGGCTTATCAAGAGAGGTGTTAGCCACTCTCAACATATGCGGACAGAGATCAATTCCAGTGACAGAATAGCCAGCCGAGGCAAGAGCCTGACTAATCCTGCCGCTGCCACAGCCAAGCTCAAGGATAGATGAATGCTTCTGGCAATGGGTCTGGTAAAATGTGATATCGTCACTGAATGTATTCATTTCAAGAGAGTAGAATTCAGCGTAGCGTTTTGCGCTGAGTGGCAGAAAGATGTCATCCGGTTCTGTATGTTTGGAAAAGATATCACTCATTTGCTCTTTGTACACAGCTTCTCTGCTCTCATCAAGGATTAGGTCGGCGCTGCTATAATTATCTGTTCTAATGAGGGTAGATTTTGTACAATGGATGATGTTGGTTCTGTTCCATTACCTTATTTTTAAAGGAGAAAACAATAAAGTATGTCACTGCCTTTAGTCACAATCTATACAGATGGTTCATGTAGCCCAAACCCAGGCCCAGGTGGTTGGGGCGTGGTGATCATGCCTGATAAAGGAAAGAAAAGAGAGCTTTCGGGTAAGGTTGCGGAGACCACCAATAATCGTATGGAACTGCAGGCATCACTTGAAGCGTTACGCTCCCTTTCTGCTCCCTGTGGGGTTACGCTCTTTACCGATTCCAAATATGTACAGAATGGCATTACCAAGTGGATAACAAACTGGCGCAATAACAATTGGCTTACGGCTGATAAGGAACCTGTAAAAAACCGGGATCTTTGGGAAGCATTAGAGAGTGAAATACAACGTCATAAGGTGGAATGGATATGGGTAAAAGGACATGCCGATGATCCACATAATGAACGCGCAGATTTACTCGCTGTAGCGGCGCGGGGTCGCAGCACTCTTCCGCTGAACGATGAAACTGCAATTCATATCTTTATAGGTATTACCTGGAAACAGAAAGTAAAAGTTGGCTCTTGGAGCGCTATTTTTCGCTATCGTAATCATTATAAAGTTATTGGTGCGGCTATTGAAAACTCCTCTGCTAATCGCATTCATATTCAGTCGGCAAGTGCTGCTCTTCGCACACTTAAAAGACGTCTTCCGGTACATCTTTACACGAGTTCAGGGTACTTAAGAGATGGTGCAAGCAACTGGCTACAAGGTTGGGAGCGCAATGGCTGGCACACCCGGGAGGGAAAAGTGGTGAGTAACAGAGATGAGTGGCAGAAGTTGCAACTGGTGCTGCAGGAAGCCTCAGTCACCCTGCACGTAATCGATAAAGAGATGCCTCCCTGCCATAGTCAAGAAGCCAAAGAACTAGCCATTGAATGGGTGGAGAGTTTTTTAATGCATGCTGCAGAGTGATTGAATGATGAAAGAAAAGAAGCAGATTTTGCGTTGTAGTCTTGCAATTATAATAGGTGGGGTCGTCAGCAGTCTCCTGATCCTTCTAGGTCTTATTATCACCTTTTACTCCTATGACACCTATAAACGGGAAACCCTTCAATTCACCGAGAATGTTTTTGAGTTGAACTCAATCTATACAGAAGAAAAATTGTCAGGGATGATCGACTCTGTGAAAAACTTTGTTACTGTCTCCTCCGCATTGCAGAATCTTGGAGTGGGAGGACCAGGTGAATTCTTTATCCTTCTTCCTTATTTTAGACAATCGTTTCTCACAATCCCATGGATGGAATCGTTTTATGTGGGCTATAGCGACGGCTCGTTTTCTATGATTCAGGCCATACGTGACAATGAACAGATTCGTCAAGCTGTTTTAGCCCCGAAGAATGCTGCCTATAGTGTGAAAACAATTCCTTCTGGGACGGATAAGAACAAGCAGGTAGCGTTTTCTTATTTTGATTCAGAACTTACTTTTCTTGATAAAAAAACTCTTGATTCAGAGACCTTTGATCCACGAAAAAGAGGATGGTATCGAGATGCATCTTCGCAGCAAAAGGTTGTGGTCACTGAGCCATATATATTTTTTACAACCCGTGAGGTAGGGATAACAACCGCCTATCCATTGCAGGCGGGGGCAGGCGTGGTCGGGGCTGATTCTGTCCTCACTACTATCGCTGATTTTCTCAGGGAACAAAAGCTTACCAACTCAACCCAGATCGTGCTAATGGACGCTCAGGGGCGGGTGGTTTTAAGCGCCAGTAAGAGCGATCTGCAGAAGAATGAGGAGTTCTTGAAAAGGAGTGAAAACAGATCCTTGCATGTAACGGATCTTGATAATCAGGCGATGCATAATTTGTTTGAAAAGTTTGTTGTCGCAAAAGATGAAGGAAGCCATGTTTTGGAGGTGGATGGTCGGCGGTGGTTTGGGCAGGTAAACCAGGTTAACGATGAAACAGAGGGAGGCCTCTATCTTGCGATAGCATCACCTTTTGAAGAGTTGCTGGTGACTGTCAGGACAGCAAGAAAGAGAAGCCTTATAATAATTTTTTCAGTTGTTTTTGCCGCCCTTCTCCTTGGCATATATCTCTCAAGTCGTATTGCGGGGTCTCTGCGTGATCTTTCCAGGCAGGCCGAAAATGTAAAGGATTTCAGGTTGGAAACCCCGCTTACCATCCATTCCAGGATATATGAGGTTGATCAACTTGCAGCGAGTATGACCGTGATGCAGAGGGCTATTAACAGATTTGTAGAAATCGCAAGGGCTTTATCTGCTGAGAAAAATATGGACAGAGTACTCGAAATGATAGTGAAAGAGGCTCAATCGGTGGCGAGGGCAGATGGCGGTGGGATCGGTCTGGTCAGTGATGATGGGAAACGTTTTTCCTATGTGCTTATTCGTAATACCCAATCTGATATCCTTCTTAAGGGAAATGAGATTCCTCTTAAGGAGATAGCTATCGGAGAGGAGGATGCAGGGGGAGAATCATTAGAGGAAACAGTAATTCGCAGTGCCCAGACCAGAGTTATCAATGATCTGTTCGCATTTTCTGGCGAGACCCCATTGTCCATCATGGAACTTCACAAAAGTTATGGCTATGAATGTCATTCATTGCTGTTGATACCTCTTTTGAACCGGCAGGATGAAGTGATAGGGCTGCTCCATCTGGTTAATGCAAGAGATGATTCTAATCAGATAATTGATTTTAGTGATGAAAAAATGTCTTACATTAAGGCACTTGCATCAAATGCAGCACTTGCACTGGATAATAATAGGCTGATAAGAGCGCAAAAAGATCTGTTCGACTCTTTTGTCCGTCTGATTGCGGGTGCTATTGATACCAAATCGCCCTATACAGGTGGGCATTGTCAACGTGTTCCCGTTCTTGCGGCTATGCTTGCCGAGGCAGCGTCGGTGACAACAGGGGTGCCCTTTAAGGATTTTGAACTTTCTGAAGAGGAGCAGTATGAACTCTTTGTTGCATCCTGGCTCCATGATTGCGGAAAAGTGACAACGCCAGAATATGTTGTGGATAAGGCGACCAAGCTTGAAACAATATATAACCGGATTCATGAAGTTCGTACTCGCTTTGAAGTGCTCTGGCGGGATGCTGATATCGTTTTTTATAAGGGGCTGATAGCAAATCCGGATCAGGAAGCAGTACTCAAGAAAACTCGGAATAGCAGGAGGGGAGAGTTGCAGGATGATTTTGCGTATCTTGCCGAATGTAATGTGGGTGGGGAATTTATGGCACCCGAAAAAATTGTTCGTCTAAGAGAAATGGGTAAACAAAAATGGCAGCGCAATTTTGATAATCGTATTGGTCTCTCTGGGGATGAGGAGGCCAGAATTGATATGAACGTCTCTGTTCCCCTGCCAGTGGAAGAGACGTTGCTGGCCGATAAACAGGAGCATATTTTCCCTCGTCCTGACGGGGAAATTCCATATGGAGAAAATCCCTGGAATATCACAATGCCCGTACCGGATTATCGCTATAATCAGGGTGAGTTGTATAACCTGTCCATAGCAAAAGGAACCCTGACCGAAGAGGAACGGTATAAAATAAACGATCATATTGTGCAGACCATTGAAATGCTCAATACCCTGCCGTTTCCCAAGGAAATCAGACGGGTGCCGGACTGGGCTGGTAACCACCATGAAAAGCTTGATGGCAGTGGTTATCCTCGAAGTTTAACGGCTGATCAATTGACAGTTCCTGAGCGGATCATGGCAGTTGCGGATATCTTTGAAGCATTAACGGCTGCCGATAGGCCATATAAAGCGCCAAGGAGTCTCAGTAGCTGTATTAATATTATGAGTTTTATGAAAAAAGATGGACATATCTGCCCTGACCTTTTTGAATTACTGCTGACATCTGGTTTATATAAAGAATATGCTGCAAAATATATGCGACCGGAGCAGATTGATGAGGTGAATGTTGGGAAGTATCTGGCCTCAGATAGATAATTGCAATTGACGAATAATCGTGCTATCCAATGGCCTGCATTCCATTTTTTAATGAAAGGTAAGTAATCCTTTTCTATTGCCTTTCAACTGGAAGGCTGTTCTCTTTTATGGTGCGTCCTTTTTTTATTTACTCAACCTTTTGACTTGTCCTAAGGCGCAGATTAAAAAACATTTTTTTAAATGTGTTGGAAAGGTTTTTGCTGGTACCGATATAGATGCGGTATCCAAATTGTATGACAGGAGTTTCAGTCATGGAACACGAGAAGCAAGTACGTCCTGAAACCAAAGGCCTTGTGGCTGTTTTTACAGGAAACGGAAAGGGAAAAACTACAGCCTCCCTAGGGCTTGCCTTCAGGGCTCTGGGGCATCGGCAGAGGGTTTGTGTTATTCAGTTTTTAAAGGGGAGCTGGAAGTACGGCGAGCTTGAGACGGCAAAACAATTTCCCAAATTACTTGATTTTCATGTGATGGGCCGTGGGTTTACCTGGAAATCAGATGATCTTGAAAAGGATAAAAAACTTGCCCTGGAAGCGTGGGCGTTTGCAAGAGAAGTTATTCAGAAGAATGAGTATGCATTGGTCATTCTGGATGAGCTGACCTATCTTCCGTACTATAATATCCTTGAAGAACGGGAAATTCTTTCAGTACTAAAAGATAAACCTCCCGAGCAGCATGTGGTGATTACCGGACGCTATGCATCGGAGGAATTAATGGAACTTGCTGACCTGGTGACTGAAATGAAAGAAATTAAACATCCCTATCAGTCGGGAGTGAAGGCACAGAAGGGCTTTGAGTTTTAGGTGGGACTATTTCTGCCTTCCCCCATGCTTAACCAGCAGGGTTGTTGACACTGGATTGAGGGCTGGTTATTGTGCTCTGGATACAAGAAAGACTGCCCCGTAATTTTTTTTGGAGAATAAAAATGGAATCATTTGATGTCCTGCTGGACCGATCAACTAAGGTACATGGCCATATCTGTGCCGGACAGGTTATCGGCGTGAGAATGTCCATATTGGGACTTGAAGCTATTGGCATTCAGGACCCAAGAGGGCTTGATCGGAAAAAGCTGTATGTGCTGGTGGAGATTGATCGATGTGCAACCGATGCTATTCAATCTGTTACTGGATGTAGCCTGGGAAAACGCTCCATGCGCTGGATTGATTATGGTGTGATGGCTGCCACTTTTGTGAACCTCGATACGGGAAAGGCTGTTCGCCTTGTCGCAAGAGAAGAGTCACGCGAACTTTCAAAGAAGTATTGCCCTGAAATTGAAAATAAATATCAGCGTCAACTCGGTGCCTACCGGGTGATGCCGCAGGAAGAACTGTTCACCATTGATGACGTTCAGGTTGATATTCCAAAGGAAGATATGCCGGGCAGGCCGCTTAAACGAATTCAGTGTGAAGGCTGTGGCGACTGGGTTCAGGATTGTCGTGATGTTGAACAGGATGGAAAGAACCTCTGTCGTGGTTGTGCCCATGGAAAATATTATCAGCCACTAAATAATTAATATAATGATAACCTTACTGGATTATGGGGCAGGGAATGTCCGAAGCGTCAGGAATGCTATACGAAAACTTGGCTATAGGGTGCAAGACGTTACTAGTCCTGACGATATTATTAATGCGGAGCGTTTAATCTTTCCTGGCGTTGGCAGTTATGGCTCGGTTATGGATCGTTTGCATCGTGACGGCTTTTTCGAGCCTTTGATAAAGCGAATCAGGATGGATAAACCGGTTCTTGGAATTTGTGTGGCCCTCCAGGCCCTCTTTGAAGGGAGTGAGGAGTCTCCAGGTGTTGCTGGTTTATCTGTTCTCAAGGGGCAAGTAAAGCGTTTTTCAGCATCAACTCTTTCAGTCCCGCAGATCGGCTGGAATGGAGTAAACTTGCATAAACAATCACCACTTTTTTCAGGCTATAATGATGAAAAACTCTATTTTGTCCATTCCTACAGGGCAACACTTGAAGAGGCTGATCGTGATTGGTTACTCACTACGACCAATTACGGTGAAGAGTTTGTCAGTGGTGTTCAGAAGGGAAATGTGACAGCATTTCAGTTTCATCCTGAAAAGAGCGGTTCTGCCGGCTTGAACATTTTAGGCAACTATCTTCAATCTGCAAGCGATGATACTATCATACTCTCAACACCTGCTCCAGCTGATACTATTGAAGAAACCCGGATGGCAAAACGTGTTATTGCCTGTCTTGATGTTCGAACCAATGATAATGGAGATCTGGTTGTCACAAAGGGTGATCAGTATGATGTACGGGATAAGGGGGAAGTGAGAAATTTAGGAAAACCTGTGGAGCTGGCACGGCGATATTATGAAGAAGGTGCCGATGAGATAACTTTTCTGAATATTACTGGATTCAGGGACTTTCCAATGGAAGATCAACCCATGCTCGAGGTATTGCAAAGAACTTCTGAGAATGTTTTTGTCCCCCTTACTATCGGTGGTGGTATTCGTGAATTTACCGATTCAAATGGAAAAGAGTACACTGCTCTCGATGTTGCTTCGGAGTATTTTCGTTCCGGTGCCGATAAAATATCTATTGGATCCGATGCCTGCTACACCGCTGAGGAGTATATTAAAACCGGAGTGAAAACCGGCAAGAGCTCTATAGAACAAATTTCGTTTCTCTATGGTGCTCAGGCTGTGGTTATCTCCGTTGATCCTAGGCGGGTGTATGTAAGTACCCCTGAAGATACTGCCCATAATACTATTAAAACAGTGCTTCCTGGACCAAATGGTGAAGAATATTGCTGGTATCAGTGTACCGTTATGGGTGGAAGAGAAGGGCGGGATCTCGATGCTGTCCAGCTTGTTTCAAGCTGCGAAGCCTTAGGGGCTGGTGAAATTCTTTTAAACTGTATAGACAAGGACGGAACGAACAGCGGATTTGATTTTGAGCTGATTAATCATGTAAGAAGTGCTGTTACTATCCCTGTTATTGCATCCTCAGGAGCAGGATCTGCTGCCCATTTTGTCGATGTTTTCAAGAAAACAGATGCGGAAGCGGCCCTTGCTGCAGGAATTTTTCATCGTAGAGAAGTACCGATCGCGGAGGTGAAGGCGGCTCTTGAACAGAGCGGAATTGAAATACGGTAACGGTTCAGAAAGTGAAGAAATGAAAAAGGCCCGGCAGAAAATATTCTGTCGGGCCTTTTTTGTGTGGATTGGTTCATTCAATATCAGAACTTATCACCATTAACCAGAAAGTGGGTCACGATGGATGCCGCATAGCCGAGTGCAATAACCGGAGTCCATCTGAGGTGACCGCCAAAGGTGTATGCTCCACGAGCCTGACCCATAAGAGCAACGCCGGCCGCAGAACCAATGGAGAGCATACTGCCCCCAACTCCTGCTGTCAGGGTTACAAGCAGCCATTGTCCCTGTGACATTTCGGGCAACATGGTAAGAACGGCAAACATAACAGGAATATTGTCAACAATAGCTGACAGGACACCAACGGTAATGTTTGCAGGTGTTGCTCCCCAACTCTCATACATCACTTGAGAGACCATACCAAGATACCCTATAAACCCAAGGCCACCGACACAGAGAATAACACCATAGAAGAAGAAAAGGGTATCCCACTCTGCCCTTGCTACCTTTTTGAAAATATCAAAAGAGACGGTGTCCCCAATTAGCTGTTCCGCCTTGTCCTTATCATAGGCAATGCCTTTGGAATATCTGTTATGTGTTTTCTTCAGGTAAAAGCCATACAATTTCAGGTAGGAGAGTCCCATCATCATACCGGTCATGGGGGGAAGATGAAGGAAGTTATGGAAACTGACTGCAGTGATAATAGTCATAAGAAATAGAAATATAACTACGAAGCCACCACGTTTCATTTTAATGGTCTCTCCATCGCCTTCCGGTTTGCTCTTTTCGATGGCAAAATGCATAATTGCAGCAGGTACAAGCCAGTTAACAAGAGAGGGGAGAAAGAGCGCAAAAAACTCTCCAAAGCTGACAATACCTTTCTGCCAGACCATAAGAGTTGTGATATCACCAAATGGGCTAAAAGCGCCCCCTGCATTGGCAGCAACTACGATATTGATACAGGCAAGCAGAATGAATTTTTTATTGTCTTTTCCAAGTGCCATAACCACAGCACACATAAGAAGGGCAGTGGTAAGGTTGTCGGCTACAGGAGAAATAACAAATGAAAGAGCACCGGTTATCCAGAATAACTGACGAAAATTCAGACCGGCTGAGACAAGTTTTACGCGTAATGCTTGAAAAATCAGTCGTTCTTCCATGGCATTGATATAGGTCATTGCAACAAGGAGGAAGAAGAAAAGCTCAGCATACTCAAGGATATTATGGCGTATGGCAATCCCTGCAGCATGGGGCATGTCGTTATTTGAATATACAGCAGCAATAAGTATCCAGATAATGCCGGCAGCAAGTAGAACGGGTTTTGATTTGCGCAGATGGGTAACTTCTTCTGCCATAACAAACATATAAGCAATAACGAAGATGAGCAGAGAAATATACCCTATTGTATGATTAGTAAGGTCAAGTGTTTCTCCACCACCACCGGTTGCAAAAACAGTCGCCGGGAGCAGTAGTAAAAAAGCTGATAATGGTAACAATGCTCTGAGTGTGGCAAGCATATATTTCTCCTAGTAAAATTAAAATTGTGTAGGCATGTATTTTGTGGGCAATAGAAAAAGCATATCATAGTTGTTTGCTACTATTCAAGCTGGCAGGTAAAAGAACACTAAATAATAATTTTTAACAAGAAAAATATAGAGTTGTGAGAATTGAATGAAAATAAAAAAAGTTGATTAATTTCGACAATTGTTGAGCTGAGCATTTGGAAAAATCGAAGCAAGGTGGTGATGGGAATTCCAACAAGAGAAGGCTTGTCAAAGAAAAGTGGTTTTAACATCTACTAAATTTGTGAATTTGTGGTGAGATGCGAGTTCTTTACTTAAACATTGTTGGATCTTTGATGTACTTTTCGTCATGGTGCCCAAGATCCTGTTCAGTTGCAATATTTTTGTTACTTTGGACGATATCCACAGATGGGAGATAGGGTTTGATATCAAGAACCGGTGTTCCTTCAAAGGCATCGATTCCACTAAGTGAGAGTATTCCGTTTTTCTGGTCGATACTATCCAGCTTCACAACGGAGAATCCAATAGGGTTTGGTCGTTTAGGTGAACGGGTGGCAAAGACGCCGAAATGATGAGCAGACTGAGGAGGATTAACGGTGGGTGACCATGTCCTGGTAACATTGAAGTGATAAAGTACTATGATGTATTCAAATTTTTCAAGATCAGCCAAACCCTTTCTATAAAAAGGATCGATAACAATTGTACCTTTGGCTGTGGGTTCCAGAACGCCCTGACGTGGTGCCCCGGTGTTTTGGGTGTAAGGGGTGTGAAAGACACCGATTCGTCGAAAATGTATGTCCTCTTCAGTTTTGACTTCAGGATGAACTGGGTAAATCTCCTGCCTGAGACCTGAACTTTCAGCTACTTCTATCAGTTCTATCTGTCTGCCAAAGGCTATGCCTTCAGTACTCATAAGGAGTACTGTTAATAAAAAAGTCAATATTTTCATACTATGATACCTATTCTCACGAAGTGTTACGAAAAATTAATTCGTAACACTATAGGTAAGAAAAGAGGATTCTGTCAAGGATAATACAAAAAAAGTGGGGAAAGCGGAAGGGTGGTACTGTCATATGTGCTGTTCGGAGGGAGAGCTCCCTGAAACATTACAGGGAGCGTGATTTTCTGCAATGTCAGCAGGATACCCCTACTGTTCTGTTTGCTGTCTTGAGCTGTTGAGGGACAATCAATGGAATGATCTGCTTGCTCATAGCCTTTGTAGTTGAAGCGACCTGGTGAAATACAGAGCGGGTTCCATCGGTTTCAAGTTCAACGATTTCCCAGCAGTCTGAAGCCTGTACCAGTGCTTTCATAAAGGCAAGATGTTGAGTGTGCCCACAACGACTGGCAATGATATGACCAAGTATAGGGCAGCCAAGGAGAGCCATATCACCAATAAGGTCGAGAACTTTATGGCGAATAAATTCATCGGCAAAGCGCAGACCGCCTTCATTGAGAATAGAGCTTCTGTCCCAGTGAATGGCAATAACATTATCAAGATTTCCACCCTGCGCCAAGCCATTGGCCCAGAGTTCTTCAACCTGTTCAACGTAGCCAAAAGTTCGTGCTCGAGAAATTTCTTTAGCAAATTTTTCGGCTGTGAGATCAAGAGAATACGATTGGGTTTTTATAAAGGAATCTTCAAATTGAATTTTTCCACTAATCTTGAATCCCTGGTAAGGGAGAATTCGAATTTCTGTGTCACCCGATGTGAAAACTATTTCCTTGGTGATGCGAAGAACTTTTCGCATGGCCTTCTGTTTCTTTAGTCCCGCTTTGTTGAGGAGCAGCATAAAAGGTCCAGCACTGCCATCCATAATGGGTACTTCAGCTCCGTCGAGCTCAATGTTTGCATTATCAATGCCGAATCCCTGAAGAGCCGCCATAATATGCTCTGTTGTTGACACATACATCTCTTTGTCAGCAATGGTAGTGGCGAGTCTGGTGTCAACTACCTTATCCATATGAGCAGGGATACCATTTTTGTCGTCAAGGTCTGTTCTGAAAAAATGGATTCCTGAATTTTCGGAAGCTGGTCTGATGGTGAGAGTAACAGGAATACCAGAGTGCAGCCCAACGCCATAACAGCTGACTGGCTTTTTCAATGTATGCTGGTAGGGGTTGAGTGAAAGTGGGGCCATTGTTAATCCTTATATTTGAATAAAATAAAGTTTTTTATTGAACTTCTTATAATCTGTATGCAAAAATTGTACCAACGTTGCTGAGTGTCCTGCTGCTTGGGTTACTTGTGTTAAATGACTTAAAAACAGTAAGATAGGTTGTTGTGTCTTTTTTGACAGGGAAAGCTCACCCTGTGTCTTCAATGACACAACTGAGTGAAAAATGACATCTTTTTAGTGAGGAACTGTTCATTTCCTAAAAGTGTGGAAAAAGAAAAAAAGGAGGTTTTGCTATTTGTCAGGGAATGTCTTTTTGAGGAAATCGACAAAATCTATATTAGGTTTCACTTGCATCTTTAAACTGAAGCAGGGGAGCTTGAAATCGCTTTCTTGCAGCTTAACAAGGTCTTTTTCGGTGGTGATTAGCCCGTTGGCGTTACGTTGCTCAGCCTGAGTTGAAATCTTTTCTAAAAGAGATGGTGAGAAGGGCTGGTGGTCTTTTAGAGGCATAAAGCCAGAAATACTGATACCGTGGCTACGGAGACTTTCCTGGAATAGATCCGGGTGAGCGATTCCACAAAATCCAAAAAGTGGTGAGGGAAGTTCGTCGAGATTCTTTACGGAAGGATCAGTAAGGGATGCGGCTCCTGTGGCGTTATAGGATGTGAGGAAAACAGGTTTGTCCGGGAATCTCTGGCGTAGAAGTTCTGTAAATTTTTCAGCTCGCTCCTGTAATGAATCTGTAATTCCTGTAATCATAAAGGCGTGACATCTTTTCAGGGCGGTGATTGGTTCACGTAGATCCCCTCCTGGAAAAACGCGGCTATTTCCAGCAAGCCTGGCAGCACTGAAAAGGACAAGATCAAGGTCGCGTTGAACGGACATATGCTGAAAGCCGTCGTCTAAAATAAGAATGTCACAGCCAAGTTCCTCGATGGCATGCCTGCATGGCAGAATTCGAACGATACCTGTAAGAATTGGGACTCCGGGAAGCGTGGCAGCTAAAAAACAGGGTTCGTCCCCGGCCTCTTTGGGGGTCATCAATATCTTTGTGCCGTCGGATACAACATTGACCTTCCTGTCTGCAGCACCACCATAGCCCCTCGATATAATACCGGGTTTGAAGCCTCTTGCTTTCAGTAAGGTGGCAAGCATTCCAACAATCGGGGTTTTTCCAGTTCCGCCCATGGTGAGGTTGCCAACTGAAATAACGGGAACATCGAGTTTATAACGGTTTTTGATGCCCTTCAGGTACAGCGATTCTCTACTCTTCATGATTAGACTATAAAGAGGACTGAAGGGACGGCCTAAAAAATAAAGAGTTGAAAATTTCTGTGACATAAAATAGCGAAATGAATAATGAGGTATGGATTCTTATGAGAAAGAAGCAAAAAAAGACGTGACTTTTTAGTGATTGCTATTATTCTCGTTTTCTTTTTTTTGACTAAACGACGTGATAATGATACTAACATTTATAGAGAGTTTCAGCCCTATTTTGTGACTTGCTACTCTTTTGTGTTAGCTACACGTTATGGGTAAAGATAAATTTTTCTACATTTTGGAGAACATAATGCACTTTGGATTAAAGAAAAAATTGTTTACTGCAGCCGTTGCCTTAGGTTTTGCTCTGGCAATGCCAGTTGCAGGCATGGCTGGTGATACTATTAAACTTGGTGTTGCCGGTGCTCATAGTGGTGATCTTGCCTCTTATGGTCTGCCTACCATTAAGGCGGCTGAATTGGTTGTGGCCAAGTATAATGCTAAAGGTGGTATTAACGGCAAAAAAGTTGAATTGCTGATTGAAGATGATGTCTGTAGTCCAGAGGTTGCCACTAACACTGCTACCAAGCTGATTACCGATGGCGTTGACGTGGTGATCGGGCATATCTGTTCCGGCGCAACCAAAGCTGCTATGCCGATTTATAAGTCTGCAAACATTCTTGTAATGTCTCCTTCAGCCACATCCGATGATCTTACTGAATATCCAAACTTTTTCAGGACCATTGCACCTAATGCTGCACAGGCTCCAGCCATGGCTGACTTTGCTATGAATGATCTCGGGTTTACCAAAATTGCCATTATTCATGACAAAGGTGACTACGGAAAGCCTCTTGCAGAAGGCGCGAAGAAAAGAGTTGAAGAGAGTGGCAAAGCAGAAGTTGTTCTTTTTGAAGGAATTACCCCAAAGGGTATGGATTACTCAGCGATTGTTCAGAAAATCAAACGCTCAGGTGCTGAAGTAGTTATTTTTGGTGGCTATCATCCCGAAGCTTCAAAAATCGTTACCATTATGAAAAAGAAACGTCTTAAAGTGAAGTTCGTTTCCGATGATGGTGTTAAGGATGATACTTTTATTAAGGTGGCTGGTGCTGCAGCAGAAGGCGTGTATGCCGCAGGTCCTCAGGACAACTCATCAAGTACCATGGCCTCTGCAGCAAAAGCGGAACATAAAAAAGTATATAAGAAAGATCCAGGTGCTTTCTTTGATGGCGCATACTCCGCAGCTACTGCCCTTCTTAATGCAATTGAAAAAGCTGGTTCCACCGATATGGCGGCTGTAATAAAGGTTCTCCATTCAGAAGATGTGGAGACTCCTATTGGCATGATTCACTTTGATGAAAAAGGTGATGCAGTTGGAGCCCGTTATTCCATGTATGTTGTTAAAGATGGACAGTATGTAGTCGTCCAATAAATCTTTCAAGATGAACTTAGGGTCTCTGGAGCAGTCGGCGCCTTGGCGTTTGGCTGCTCCAGCTTTTTAGTGCTATGGATTATTTTATCGAACTGTTGTTCAGTGGTTTAACGAAGGGCTCTATTTATGGTCTAATTGCTCTTGGCTATACCATGGTTTACGGTATTATCGGGCTGATCAACTTTGCCCATGGTGAGATATACATGATTGGGGCTTTTACCTCTTTTATTGTCGCCACCGTTCTGTCAATTTATGGCTTTCCTCTGCTAGCTATCATTGTTATTGCAGGTGTTGCTGCGGCTGTCTGGTCCAGTGCCTATGGCTACACTGTTGAGAAAGTAGCATATCGCCCTCTGCGTCATGCTCCGAGGCTGTCGCCTCTGATTAGTGCCATCGGTATGTCTATTTTTCTGCAAAATTATGTGCTCCTGGCTCAGACCTCTGATTTTCTTCCCTTTCCAGCATTGATCCCCGAGTTTGACTTTATGGAACCCGTGGCCCACATTGTTGGCTCATCTGATCTTGTGATTCTAATTACCACTGCAGTGTCCATGCTTGCGCTTACTTTTCTAATTAAATTTACCAAGATCGGTAAGGCCATGCGTGCAACAGCGCAGGATAGAACAATGGCTGTTCTCGTCGGTATTAATGTGGACAGGGTAATATCAGCTACCTTTATCATCGGCTCAGCTCTTGCTGCCATTGGTGGTATGCTTATTGCCTCTCATATAGGGCAGATTAATTTCTATATAGGTTTTCTTGCTGGGATTAAGGCTTTTACTGCTGCGGTTTTGGGTGGAATTGGATCCATTCCTGGAGCGGTACTGGGGAGTATGGTCCTTGGACTGACGGAAGCTTTTGCAACGGGCTATGTCTCTTCGGATTACGAAGATGTCTTTGCTTTTTCACTTCTGGTTTTGATCCTTATCTTCAAACCTTCAGGGCTGCTCGGAAAGGCAGAAACCAAGAAAGTTTAATTTGGTATTACTATGTTTCCTTTAAAAGAACTTAAAAGATCACTACTGATTTCGCTCTGGTTTGCCTTTCTCACCTTTCCTATTATGGTGATCAAGGTTGATCCCATTGATCGGATTGTGATCTGGCGCTGGGATAATATGGCCTTTGTTGCCATTGGCAGTTTTGTTCTCTCTATTTTGATAAAAGTCTGGATTCTTCGCAAAGAACGACGCAATTTAAGAAAAAGCACAAACAGGGACATTACAGAACCATTTGTCCAGCGTATACTGAGAGAACCAAGATTTCTTTACCCGCTGTGTCTTGGCGTACTGACCTTTGCCCTCCTTTTTCCCTCCCTCTTTTCCACCTATCAGACAAATATTATGATCACGGCCCTTATGTATGTGGTATTGGGACTGGGATTGAATATTGTGGTTGGAGTGGCCGGGTTGCTAGATCTTGGCTATGTCGCTTTTTATGCCGTTGGCGCCTACAGTTATGCCCTCTTGAATATGCATTTTGGCCTGGGATTCTGGACAGTTCTTCCAATTGGCGGGCTCCTTGCCGCTCTTTTCGGGATCCTCCTTGGCTTTCCGGTTTTGCGACTTCGTGGTGATTACCTGGCCATTGTAACCCTGGGCTTTGGGGAGATCATTCGGCTGGTTCTGGAAAACTGGAGTGCGTTCTCCAACGGACCAAGTGGTATCTCCAATATTCCAAGACCCTCTTTCTTTGGAATGGAGATGACCTTTGAAGGACAGATTCATTATATTTATTACCTTGTGGTCGCTTTGGTTATTTTTACAATTTTTGTGGTCAACAGGTTACAGAATTCTCGTCTTGGCAGGGCATGGCTTGCGCTGCGAGAGGATGAAATTGCCTGTCAGGCCATGGGCATAGATAAGACTAAGACCAAGCTTATTGCTTTTAGCCTCGGTGCATTCTGGGCAGGTCTTGTGGGGGTGTTTTTTGCGACCAAAACGACCTTTGTCAGTCCGGCTAGTTTTTCCTTTCTGGAATCTGCTATTATTCTTTCCATTGTTGTTCTTGGAGGCATGGGGTCCATCGTAGGCGTTATTTTTGGCGCTTTAATTCTCATCCTGATGCCTGAATATCTTCGTTCTCTTTCTGAGTACAGGATGCTGGCTTTTGGTGGTATTCTGGTTGCTATGATGATTTTTAAACCGCAGGGCATTATATCCAATGTCAGGCGTAGCTATAAGATCAAAAATAAGTCCACCATAAGTGAGTGAGTCAGCCATGAGTGAAGAGATATTAAGAGTAACCGGACTGACCAAAAACTTTGGCGGTATCAAGGCCATTGATAATGTTGACCTTGATATTCGATCCGGTGAGATTGTAGCACTTATTGGTCCCAACGGTGCTGGTAAAACAACCTTTTTTAACTGCTTGACCGGCATCTATACCCCTAGTTCAGGTGATATTCATTTACGTAATCCTGAAAGTGGCAAAGAGACCAGGTTGAATGGTATGAAGCCCAACAAGATAACGAAAATTGGGATGGCTAGAACCTTTCAGAATATTCGTCTCTTTCCAACAATGAGTGTACTGGAAAATGTTATGATAGGCAGACATTGCCGAACGAAGGCGCTTATTCTTGGGGCAATTTTTAGAGATGCAGCTACTAGGCGGGAAGAAGAAGAAATACTGGAGACAAGCTATGATCTTCTCAAGATAGTTGGTTTGAAGCATCAGGTGAATGAGGAGGCGAGAAATCTGCCCTATGGTGCGCAACGCCGTCTTGAAATAGGACGGGCTCTTGCCACTGAACCCTTTCTTCTTCTACTCGATGAGCCTGCAGCCGGTATGAATCCTCAGGAAACCGAAGAGCTGGTAACCCTGATCCGCAAAATCTGTAAGGAAGGACACTCCATTCTCCTTATTGAACATGATATGAAATTGGTGATGACTCTGTCTGATAGGATTTTTGTCATGGATTATGGGAAAAAGATAGCGCAGGGCACGCCCGAAGAGGTACGTTCTAACCCGGCTGTGATTAAGGCTTACCTTGGAGAGGATGTTGATGCTTGAGTTACGAAATGTAAATGCGGCCTATGGTAATATTCAGGTTCTGCATAATATTGATATTGAAATTAATAGCGGTGAAATTATCACCCTTATTGGTGCCAATGGCGCTGGTAAATCCACGACGCTGATGGCTATATCCGGCATTGTTCCAGTTCGGTCCGGTAAAATTTTGTTTGAAGGCGAACCCATACACAAACTCTCTCCTGAAAAACTTGTAGCGAAAGGAATTTGTCAGGTTCCCGAGGGACGTCGTATTTTTCCCCAACTTACCGTTCAGGAAAATCTCGACATGGGAGCTTTTTTACGCAATGACACTGCAGCTATAAAAGCAGATCTTGATTATGTCTTTTCCCTCTTTCCCATTCTGGCTGATAGAAAAGGTCAGGACGGTGGTACGTTAAGTGGTGGTGAACAGCAGATGCTTGCCATGTCACGAGCCCTGATGGCCCGTCCGAAGCTTCTGCTGCTCGATGAACCGTCGATGGGGCTGGCGCCACTTTTTATTAAGCAGATTTTTGAGATTGTTAAAAAAATCAATAAAGAGCATAATACAACGATTTTTTTGGTTGAACAAAATGCTAATATGGCATTGCATGTAGCAGATCGCGGCTATGTTATTGAAAACGGTGTGATTACCATCAGTGACAGTTCTGAAAATCTCCTGATAAATCAGGATATTCAGAAGGCATATCTCGGAATTTAATGATTCACGGCTTTTCCGTGTTTGAGTAGTGAAAAAGGAATATAATAATATGAAAGTAGGTGTTATCGGAGTTGGCTATCTTGGCAAATTCCATGCCCAGAAATATAAGGCAATGAAAGATGTGGAGCTTGTTGGTGTTGCTGATATTGATTCCGATGTTGCAGAAACTATCGCCAAGGAGAATGATTGCCTTGCATTCACCGATTACCGTGAATTACTCAAGCAGGTCGATGCTGTTTCAGTTGTTGTTCCAACAAGTTATCATTACGCAGTCGCGCTCGATTGTATTACAGCGGGTGTTGACATGCTGCTGGAAAAACCCATCACGACAACAGTTGCTGAAGCAGATGAGATAATAAAAAAAGCTGCCGAGAATGATCTTATATTACAGGTGGGACATCTTGAGCGTTTTAACCCAGCAGTGGAAGCGATGATACCGTCACTCACCGTTCCGGTTTTTATCGAGTCACAGCGTATTTCCACCTTCAAAAATCGTGGAGTGGATGTGGATGTTGTTCTTGATCTGATGATCCACGACATTGATATTATTTTAAATATTATTAAATCTCCTCTTGAGACCATTCACACCGTCGGAGCCCCTGTGGTGACCGATTCTACTGATATTGCAAACGCCAGACTTATCTTTGAGAATGGTGCTACGGCAAATGTCACAGTATCGCGTATATCAAGAACAAATACTCGGCGTATGCGTATTTTTCAGCCCGGTTCTTTTATCAATGTAGATTTTGCCAATCGTAAAGTTATGACCATGCATTTGAAAAAGAACGAGTTTCAGAAAAATGGTATGCCCAAACAGGATATTGTGGTGAGCTCATTTCCAGAAGGGGATGCGTTAAACTCTGAAATTCTGCATTTTGCTGAGAATGTAAGAAATCGTACTGCTCCTCTTGTTTCTGGAAATGAAGGGCGAAGGGCACTTGATGTTGCGCTTCAGGTCATTGAACAGATCAAAGATCATCAAAAACTTGGGGTCTACGCCGAGGATATGTCTGCAAGGTAAATGAATAATAACGTTATGATCATTGCCGGAGAGGCCTCCGGTGATCTGCATGGTGCCAATCTGGTTAGGGCTATGCATGCAATGCGTTCGGAGCTTACTTTTTCCGGAATGGGTGGCAAGGAACTTATTGCCGCCGGGGTCGATGTCCTCTTTGAGGCTAAAAAAATTGCCGTCGTTGGAATTGCTGAGGTTTTCACTCACCTTCCTGATATACTTGCAGCAAGAAAAATATTAAGAAATGCTCTGAAAGAAGAGCGTCCTACACTTCTTATTTTGATTGATTTTCCCGATTTTAATCTTATGCTTGCCAAGTTTGCAAAAAAACTTGGCATTCCTGTTTTTTACTATATAACACCTCAGGTGTGGGCCTGGCGACCCGGTCGGGTCAAGACAATCAGGGAAAGAGTAGATACGGTGGGAGTGATTCTGCCATTTGAAGAGGAGTTCTTTCGCAATCATGGACTTGATGCGGAATATGTTGGTCATCCATTATTGGACAGTGTCGTTCGTACCATGGATCGTGAAGAATTTTGCCGGATGAAAAATATTGAGGCTGATAGTCTCTGTATAGGGTTGCTGCCCGGTTCCAGGAAAAAGGAAATTGCAGCTCTTCTTCCCACACTGTTACAAACTGCACAAAATCTGCAAAAGCAGAACACTACCCAAAAAAAGATGGTTTTTCTTATTCCTGTAGCCTCAACCATCAGTGAAGCTGAGATTCGGGAAAATGGATTGGATGAGTATGGTAGCGGACTTGATATACGGCTGATCAAAGAAAATCGCTACGATATGATGGCTGCCTGTGATGTTGCCGTGGTGGTATCAGGTACAGTAACACTCGAACTTGCCCTGCTTGATACTCCGATGGTGGTGATCTATAAATTCTCAAATATTACATACCGTATTGGAAAGTTGCTGGTAAATAAGGACTTGAAGTATTTCTCTCTGGTGAATCTTATTGGCGGCAAAGAGATCGTTCCGGAACTCCTGCAGGAGGAGGTAAATCCTCTGCGAATTGAACAGGAGCTTGGGAATATACTCTTTGATCGTGAAAGGCGTGAAGATATGCTGCAGGGCCTTAGAGGTGTCCGCCAGAAGATGGGGACGCCCGGTGCTTCAAAAAGAGCAGCAGATCTTGCACTTCGCCTTATTGCATAATTTTCGTAACTATCCAGCAGCACTCTACCTACGTCCGTTTTAGCCTCTTCGAATAGTCTTCGTATGATTCGGAGGCCCAAATAAACGAATTTGAAGTACGGAGTCTGCGCTTACCTGCTAAACAGGTACAATTATTCTAACTTAACGGCTTAATATTTGTTAAAAAAGATGGCCGCATCTCACGTGGTGCCTGGTAGGAAACGGTCTTTTCGCTGAAGGGAGAGAGAAAGCTGATTTTCCAAGCACAGAGGTGAAGTTCATAATACCCTCTTTGTTGCTCTCCATATTTGGGATCACCTACAACCGGAACCCCAAAGTCAGCAAGATGTCTTCGTATCTGATGTAATATTCCCGAGTGCAGTCGAATATCGAGTATACTGTTTGATACTGTTTTTCCAGGATTGATACTGAGGACTTCCGTATATGCGGATTTTTCATCAAGATCTTCTGTCAGCATCAACCCTTTTTTCGGGATGTCCGGATGTCCCTGTACTTCGGCAAAGTACCTCCTTTCAATTTCATCTTCCCGAAAGAGTTTAGAGAACTGCATTGCAGCGTTACGATTATGGGCAAGCAGCAGCAGTCCTGAGGCTTCACGGTCAAGACGATGGGTCAGTTCGAACCCAATGTCTTTATTGCTCTTTTGGGCCAAGCGAAGCAGGGAACAGTGGTCCCCATAGCGGGTTCCCTGACTGAGAAGCCATGGTGGTTTAAACCAGACACTATACTCCTCATGCTCAGCGATACATTTCGGTTCAGGTGGCGTTTGGGAAAGGACGTCCGCATCATAAAAGAGCTGGATAAAATCATCCGGTTTTAATTTAAACTTTGCTTTGCGTAGGCGTCTGTCCATGGATCCAGGCCGCTTGAGCCATACGGCACCTTTAGCCATGGCATGCTTTATGCGCTCCTTTGGCAAACCACTGGTGTCGGCAATGAGTTGGCAGGCAACAGCCTCTGCTTTTACTGTGATGTTACAATGGATCGGTTCCAGTTTGTCTTTCTGTTGCATAATATTTTATTTATTTACCAAAATTGCATACCGGATATTGGCAGCGTTTACAGTTGCGGCAGAGTCCGCCGTGGCCCATTCGTGCAAATTCTTCACGGCCAATTGACTCACCGGTAAGGATTCGCGGTAAAATCAGATCAAAAACGGTGATATTATGAAACATCCCGCAAGCCGGTAGGCCAAGTACTGGAATATCACCGATATGCCCACTGAGAAACATTGCACCGGGTAGTACCGGGGTGCCGTAAAAACAGTCCGTGGCTCCTGCGTGTTCAATGCCCATTCGAGTAACATCATCGGGATCAACGGACATCCCGCCTGAAGTGATAATTAGATCGGCACCGCCTGCTATCGCCTCTTGAATGGCCTTCCCGATTATTTCAATGTCATCGGGGGCAAAGGTGACGGATAGCACCTCGGATCCTATCTTGGCAAGCTTATCCCGAAGCACTTGTTCAAATTTATCTTTAATCCTGCCATGAAATACTTCATTTCCAGTGATAATCAATCCGGCTTTGGCTTTGCGCAATTCTTTTACTTCAATGATTGAGCCTGCATTGTGTGCGATGTCTGCTGCCTGCGCCACAACAGCACGATTGGAAACAAGTGGAATAAGTCGTGTGGCTGCAATGTTCTCCCCTTTTTTTACAGGAGTATTGGTCTGCAGGGTGGAGCACATAACAACACCAAGCAGGTTAAACTGATAAAGAGCCTCTTCATTGATTCTCAACAGGCCGTCACATTTTGCATGAATTGCAATCTTCCCCTCAACCGGTTCTGCTGAAAGCATAGAACCGGGGCCGGAAAGGGCCTTGGCGAGTATCTCAGCCGCTTCATTCTCGTGGATTTCTTCAGGCCCCAGTTGTAAAACAAAAACATTTTCTTTTCCGAGTCGTTTTAGATGCTCCACATCTTGTTTGCGGATAATATGCCCTTTTTTAAACGCTCTGCCTTTAAATTTATCCTTCACAATTTCTGTAATATCGTGCGGGAGGACCATTCCAATGGCCTGATCAACGGGAATTGTCTTTTGCATTATTTGTTGTTCCTTATAAACTATATAATTGAATGGCCAAAATCACAGTTATACACCACGACTTATATCGGGCCAGAGTATTGTATGAAGTTGAATTTGAATACGTACTTGTATTCCATCTTTCATAATCCATTCGGCTAGGTCTCTTGCCGTGACACCTTTCGCAACAGGAGAGAAAAGAATGGGGATGGTATTGATAAGTTTATGCTGCTGAATAAAATCCTTTGCCCAGAGATAATCATCTTTTGTCGACAGTACAAATTTAAGTTCGCAGGAACCTGGCACTGTAACAATGCGTTGTTGTATAAGTCCGATGTTATCTGGATGAAAACTGTCTTTTGATCCACTATCTGGGCATTTGACATCGAGGATCGCGGTAACCGTATCCGGTATGCCATCGATGGTTATGGAACCGTTGCTTTCAAGAAGCACTGTTTTTCCCGACAAAACGAGTCGGTTGAGTAGTTCGGGGCAATTTTTCTGAAAAAGTGGCTCTCCCCCCGTAACCTCGACCAGATCGCAGGGATAGGAATCTACAACCTTCAGAATTTCATCAATGGTAAATTCTTCACCTTCCTCCCAGGTGTAACTGGCATCGCAGTAGCTGCAACGGAGGTTACAACCACTCAGGCGGACAAAGATACAGGGGAGCCCGGCATAGCTGGATTCGCCCTGTATGGAGAAGAATATTTCAGAAGTTTTGATTTTAGCTAGCATCGGGCCCGTAATAAATCAGTCCGGATGTGTCTGTTTCCCAGACTTCCACGCAGTGCAGCTTGTATCTGTCATGTTGCAGATCAGGTTGCAGCGTATCGAAGAGAAAGGCGGCAATGTTCTCAGATGATGGATTTTTATCCTGAAAAGCCTGGAGTTTGTTAAGGTCGCGGTGGTCAAGTTCATCAACTGCAAGATTAACAATCTTTTTTAATACTTTAAAATCAATTCCCATACCGAGTTCGTCAATCGCAGTGGCGCGGACGGTGACTTTAATTTTCCAGTTGTGACCATGGGGGTGTTCACAGTTCCCTGGATAGTTTCGAAGATGATGAGCGCCGGCAAAATGAGTTTCAATAAAAATGTCGTACATGTGTATGCTCCTTTGCGCTGTTTTTCTGTCTGAAAATTGGAGAAAAACGGTCGCAAGCCTTGAAAATATATTCAGTTAAGTGTTATTAAATTAAGATTAATCTGTAACTATTCAGCAGCACTCCAACTACGTCCATTTTAGCCTCCTCGAATAGCATTAGTATGCTTTGGAGCCCAAAATAAACGAATTTGAAGCACTTCCAAACAGTTACGGTTCAGAATTAAGGGGAATGAGTTGCCCTTGCTGAATAGTTACATTAAACTTAAAGTATGCACCATAATAATAAATTCATATAATTTTGTATTCATAAATATTTGTTGCAGCAAAAAAGGAGTTTCTACATATGGCCTTTATCGCACCCTTTATGGGCGTATCTTTTAATGTTGAGAAAGCTGGTAATCTGAATGATATAGTGACTCCCCCCTACGATGTAATAAGTGAAAATGCTGTTGAATCCTATGCAGCTAAAAACCCTTATTCCATGATCCGCCTTGATATTACCAAGAATCCAGGTGGAGCTGTCGGGCCGGATACCCGGTATCAGGACGTTGCAAATCTCTTTCAGCAATGGCTCGATCAGGATGTGTTACGCCGTGATAAACAGCCTGCATTATATCTTTATGCTGTGAAGTATAAGCATCCTTCCGGAAGAATGCTCACTAGAAAAGGTATGGTCGCACTTGTTGGTCTTGCTGAATTTGAAGAAGGAGTGGTGAAACCGCACGAAGAGACATTTGAATCGGTGATTAGTGATCGTTTGCGATTGCTTGATGCTACAAAGGCGCAGTTCAGTCAGGTTTTTTCACTGTATAGCGATGAAGAAAATACCGTTTTGAATCTGCTCGATGCGTCCAAGGAAAAAAAACCCATGGGAAGTATCACCGACGGGGATGGCTGCGTTCATTCCCTCTATCGTGTGATCGATGGTGCTGTCATTAGACAGGTGCAGGATTTTTTAACGGAAAAAGCACTTTACATTGCCGATGGCCATCATAGATATCGAACGGCGCTTTCCTATAGAAGGCTTGAGAAAGAACGGAATCCGGAATTTTCAGATAAGGATCCTGCCAATCATATTATGATGTATCTTTGTCCCATGGAGGATCCGGGGCTGTCAGTTCTTCCCACACATCGCCTTTTGCACTGGCCGGGAAAACTTTTCGTTGATGAGCTAACAAACCGATTATCTAGTTTCTTTGAGATTGAGGAAATTGTTGGTGGTAGTCGTGAAGTATTGCTCTGCGAAGTTTTTTCCAGAATGGAGGAAGAGGAGCATAAAATGACTGATAAACGTACAACATTCGGGGTGTATCATCCGGGGGAAGATCGTTGCTTTCTGCTTGTCACAAAACCGGAAGCCTATGAGTCGCTGCAGGATAAGCCTGTTCAGTTACAGGAACTTGATGTGGTTGTTCTTTCAGATGTGATTATTAAAGGGGCATTGGAACTTGATCATCATCGTTGTGAAGAGGAAAATCTTATCCATTATTTTAGTGACCCTGACGAGGCGATGGACGATGCGGTGAAAAAATGCAATACCGATACTGATAAAACGCATCTACTTTTTGTCATGAATCCTACCAAAGTTAAACAGGTCAAGCGGGTTGCCGATGAAAACCTGATAATGCCGCATAAATCCACATACTTTTATCCCAAAATTATGACAGGATTGCTTTTTAATCAACAAATTTCAGGGGAAGACGTCGATCAACTTGAGTGATGTGGAAAAGAGCTGTGATACACTTTTTGATGGAGCGCTGCACTGCCATCAGCATCGAAAAGGGTATCGCTTTTCAGTAGATCCTGTGCTGTTAGCTCACTTTGTCCGTTGCACCGGGGATGAAAAGATTCTTGATCTTGGCGCTGGTTGTGGCATAATTGGGTTAATCCTTCTGTACCGGGCAGAGTTGCTTATACAAAAACTTACAGCCTTTGAGCTCCAGTCAGGACTCGTTCAGTTGATACGCGAGAATATTCGAGTAAATAGTTTTCAAAATGTAATGCAGGTTGTTGAGGGGAATTTGCGTCAGTTACAGCAGTATTTCCTTCCAGAATCTTTTTCCACCGTTGTTTGTAATCCGCCTTTTTATACTGCTGGCAGTGGCAGGAGATCGGCAAATAAAGAGTCTGAGATCGCAAGACATCTGGTCGCCTGTACCTTGAAAGAAGTTATTATAGCTGCTTCAAATGCCGTTAAAAACAAGGGCAAAGTAGTTCTGGTAAACCCCGCAGAAAGTATGGGGACGCTGCTTTCTCTTTTATCAAAACATCATTTAACGGTTAAAAGAGTACAGCTTGTGTATTCCTACCCAGGCGATTCCATGGCTGCTAGGTTACTGTTAGTTGAAGCAATTAAAAATGGAGGTGAAGGCGTGGATGTGCGTCCTCCTTTCTATATCTACGATAGGAAAAACGGTGAGTATAGTGAAGCCATGCAGCAACTTTATGCTCCGAACTGAAAAAATTCTACTCAAGGGATGGCTTAGCGATGTTTGCTAAAATCCTTAGCGGTGCGGTACTCGGTGTTGATGGCTTCCCTGTGGTGGTTGAGGTCGATTTAGCACTTGGGCTACCAATGTTTACAACCGTCGGACTTCCCGATGGATCCGTGCGTGAAAGTAAAGAACGCGTTAAGGCGGCAATTAAAAATTGCGGCTACGACTTTCCAGCCAAACGAATAACCGTCAATCTGGCACCGGCTGATATAAAAAAAGGTGGTGCCGGGTTTGATCTTCCCATTGCACTTGGTATTTTAGCTGCAACCGAGTTGTATTCTCCTGATCTTTTAGATCAATACGCTGTGTTGGGCGAACTCTCGCTCGATGGATTCGTTCGCTCTGTTCCAGGAGTCCTCCCCGTGGCGTTGAGCGCACAGAAGAGTGGTTTGAAGGGGATTATTGTTCCTGAAGAAAATAAGATTGAAGCCGCCGTTGTGAGAGGGATAGATGTTATAGCCGTGAGCAGTCTTCATCGGGCTGTGGAATTTCTTGCCGGGAAAATATCTATAGAGCCCACTGTCCTTGAAGAAAATCAGCTGTTTGGTACTGCCCATTGCGGTACTAATGATTTTAACGAGGTGAAGGGTCAGGAACATGTAAAAAGAGCATTTGAAATTGCAGCATCGGGTGGCCATAATATAGCTTTAAAAGGCCCTCCAGGCTCTGGAAAAACGATGCTGACAAGGCGTTTTTCGACGATTCTTCCTCCCATGAGTTTTGATGAGTCCCTTGAAACTACAAAGATTTACTCTATTATAGGTAAACTCAGTTCCGATATTCCACTGATTACAACACGTCCTTTTCGGGCACCGCATCATACTATTTCAGATGCAGGGCTTATCGGCGGAGGACAGGACCCGCGTCCCGGAGAAGTATCCCTGGCGCATAATGGAGTACTCTTTCTTGATGAACTCCCTGAATTTAAGAAACATGTCCTCGAAGTACTGAGACAGCCCCTTGAAGCAGGTGATGTCTCAATTGCACGTGCGACTAAAACCCTGCAGTTTCCAGCCAGGTTTGTGCTTGTTGTTGCCTCAAATCCTTGTCCTTGCGGATATTATGGGGATAAGGTAAGAGAGTGCACCTGTACGCCCCAGCAGATTCAGCGGTATAGCAGTAAGATTTCCGGGCCCCTTCTTGATCGGATTGATATTCACCTTGAAGTGGCAGCTATTCCATTTAATGAAATAAGTAAGGAGCGGCAGGGGGAGTCATCGGCTGAGATAAAAAAACGGGTGGATGTTTGCAGAAAAACACAGGAAAAACGCTATTCCAATACCACTACTGTGCATTGTAATGCTCAAATGGGGCCTGGTGAAATTGATATGTATTGCAAGGTTGATGAAGCGACCTTGCAACTGCTGCAGAGAAGTGTTGAAAAGCTTGGCCTTTCCGCTAGAGGATATCATCGCATTTTAAAAATCGCCAGAACCATAGCTGACATGGATAACAAGGAAATACTTGGATTGGCACACGTTGCCGAGGCCGTTCAGTATCGACGAAGCGGATAAAAAACATCGGTAAACGGTAAACATTCAGGAATACGTTCTCGGCTCAATCGAACAAAAAAATCAGTGAACAGGCAATGTATAGATAAAACAAAATGGCAGGCAATCGACTTAACACTGTTTTTTTCAAAGTCTTAATTCTGCTATCAAAAGACATGATGGCACCTTCAGTGCAATCGCTCACCAGTTGGCTACACAGCCTTCCTCCAACTAACTGAATAGTTAAATGTTGCCCACAATGATATCGTTCTCACGGGGCTAGTATGCCTGTTTTAAAGTGGTTTAACTTTGCTAGACAACAGCAGATTAAATTTGACTTCCTCCTCCATGGAATGATTTAATATGTTTGTGAGATAGATTTCCTCAGAGATTTGCCCGTTTGTTTTGTATGCAATCTTTTTCCAAAAAAGTTCTGGAACGCTTCATACATATAGAAGAGTTACCAATAGTCGAATTTCATTGCAGATGAATCTGGAACAGAAAAGCCTAACCTTTTTGTGTTCCAATTTCTTTATGAGAGATAGATGCCAGTACCCTTTCTAAAACAGTACCCCCTTCTTTTTCGCATTGTCGGGTATGTTATCGGTTTTTCCCTTCTGGTAGCCCTTATCCTCTCTGCACTACAGCTCTGGATTGTCCATAATAATGAACTTGATGATATTCGTCAGAATCTTCTCGAATTACAGGGGAGTCATGCTGATTCTCTTACTAAGAATCTCTGGAATATGGATCAGGAAGGGATTGATATTCAGTTGGAAAGTATCACGCAATCCCCTGATGTGATAGCAGTTCTCCTCACAAATAGTTACGGGGATACATTTCAGAGTGGAACGATCCCGGAAAACGGTGAAGATCTAATTGAGAGCAGTTTTTCCCTTTCTAAGAAATTTAGAGATCGATCCGTAGATCTCGGTAGCGTAACTATTTATGCACTACCGGATCTCTTAAGAGACCGGCTGCGGGAACACGTTCCTATAAGCCTGATTACAGAATTGATTGTTCTGTTTTTGTCGGGTGCTTTTATACTTGGCCTCTTTCTGCTGAATTATAACCGTCATATTAATAAAATCGCTAAGTTTGCTGAAAATCTTGAAATTACTACTTTAGATCTGGAGCTGGAACTGGATAGAAAAGTATCCCCTCCCGGATGTGAGGACGAGCTGGATCGCTTTGTTTCATCATTAAATGAGATGCGGCATCGCTTGAAGGATGGAGTGTTTATTCAGCAACAAACAGAGGAACAACTGCTGCGTGAAACAGTCTTTTTAGATGCTATTATAAATAGTCTGCCTGGTCTTTTTGTTGTGTATAATGAGAAGCTGAAGGCCATTCTTTATAATGACAGATACAGGGAGAAGCTTGGGATTGAAGAGAGCGCTGTTACCGGATATCAATTTCTAGATCGAGTGGCCCCGGAGGATAGAAAAAAATTCAGTGCTGCAATAAAAGATGTGTTTGATACACAGTTACCAATGAGTATGGAAGTGCATATATTTTCTACGGATGGCGATCGAATTCCTTATCTCATTAACGGAAGTTTATTTAAGCATGAAGGAAAGAAATATCTTATTGGAGTGAGTAGTGATATTTCCCAGCGTAAGAAAAGTGAAGAGGCTCTTCGGAAATCTCAGAAAATGGAGGCGATTGGAACTCTTGCCGGTGGTATAGCACATGATTTTAACAATATACTTGCTGCCATAATAGGAAACTTTGAGCTTGCGCAAACTGCCCATCTGATACCTGAAAAATTAGACAGATATCTCGAATCAGGCTTGGATGCCTCATTTAGGGCAAGAGATCTTGTTGAGCAGATTCTTTCTATTGGTCGACGGGGACAGCAGAAGAAGTATCCTCTGAAGATAGCAACGGTTGTAAAAGAAGTTGTAAAACTTCTTCGGGCAACTATCCCCACAACCATAGATATCGTTCAAGATATTGACTGTGAACGACTTGTCCTAGCTGATGCGACGCAAATACATCAGGTTATACTTAATCTGTGTACCAATGGTTATCAGGCTATGCAGGTAACCGGAGGTTGTTTGAGCATAACTCTTCAAGAAACCATAATTTCTGAAACGGAACTTCTATCTCCTTTTGATCTTCCGACTGGGCAGTATTTACGTCTTGAAATCAGTGATACAGGTTCAGGAATGGATAAGGCCACTCAAAAAATGATCTTTGAGCCCTACTTCACAACGAAAAGAAATAAAGATGGAACTGGGCTTGGTCTTGCTGTTGTGCATGGTATTGTGCAGGACCATGATGGGCATATCTCACTCGATAGTGAACCAGGAAAGGGGACCAGCTTCAGGATTTTCTTTCCACTGCTTCCTGGGGAGGAAGTTATACCGCGAAGTGCTTTGGAGGAAGTTAAAGTATCGGGTGGAGATGAGACAATTCTTCTGGTTGATGATGAGCAGGATATTATCGATGTTGTATCCGAACTGCTTCAACTGCAGGGCTACACAGTTGTAAGTTTTGTTGATAGTGTTAAGGCCTTGCGTCATTTTAGAAAAAACCCCATGCAGTTTAACCTTGTAATAACCGATATGACCATGCCAAATCTATCAGGGAAATTTCTTGGTAAAAAGATTATGGCAATCACACCGGATATGCCAGTGATTCTCTGTACAGGCTTCAGTGAGACCATGGGGAGACAGCAGAGCCTCGATGAAGGTTTTGCGGCATACATGACCAAGCCACTGGATTCTAATGGATTTCTTAGTACTATCCGTGAAATATTGGATAGTTCAACCAGAGTGAAATTGGATGTTCTATTGGTTGATGACGATATCTTTAATCAGAAAATTGTAAGCCTTTTGCTCGAGTGTCAGGGACACAGAGTCGTTGTAGCAGACAATGGTCAGGTGGCTCTGCAAAAACTTGCCACACAAAAATTTGACATTATTTTTATGGATATGCAAATGCCTGTTCTTGATGGATTGGAGGCAACAAAAATTATACGTGATTGCGAAAAAAGTGGTGCCAGTTCGGAGCTGTTTGAAAAATGGACGGGCCAGAAAACAAACGACCTATTGGGCGGACATATACCGGTTATTGCCTTGACTGGAAATCTCGACGATGAATCGCGAAGGCAATGCCAACATGTTGGTATGGATGAATTTCTTGCTAAGCCTTTTACCCGTGAGACAGTAAATCGTATTATTCAAAAAATCACAAACTCGTCTGGTCAATCCAGTGAAGCTTCAAGGGCTCTGGATGATGGATGTCTATCTGAGGATAAAAATGGTGAAGAGTCTCTCCGTATTTTTGCCAGGGAGCACCTGGCCCAGGTATATCCTTTAGATGAAGAGCAGCTTACTGAACTTCTTGATGAATCAGTACGTTCCTTGAAAAAATCCATACAGGAAGCATCCCGGGCTATAGCATTGAATAAAAATGATGTTATGGAATCCGTGGCTCATAAGATTAAGGGGACACTTATGGGGCTTGGGCTTGATGTGCAGATTGAACTTGCAAAAACCCTTCATAGAACAGCTAAAACGAATGACGTTAAAGAGTATTCTTTTGTTTTTAGCCAGTTAACTCGATCTGTAGAGTCACTCATAAGCGAGAGGGGTGATGGTAAGTGATATGACAATACTTTCTCCTCAAAAACTTTCGATTTTAGTTGTCGATGATGATTCTGCGCAATTGATGCTGATCAGGATGCTGGTGGAACAGCAGGGATATAATGTTTTAACCGCAAGTAATGGTTTGGAAGCCTTACAGTTATTTGGTAAAAACCCTGATATCCGATTAGTGGTAACGGATCTTGATATGCCTTTTATGGATGGTTTTGAGTTGATTCGCAGGATTCGGCAGGAACAGTCAAAATATACTTACATCATAGTGCTTACATCCCATGAGGCAAAGTATTCAGTTGTTGCTGCCTTGAATGACGGAGCGGATGATTTTCTTACAAAACCAGCCTTTAATGAGGAGTTGCAACTCCGGATAAAGAGTGGTGTGCGTTTGCTCCGTCTGGAAAGTCAGGATGAGTTGATTTTTTCCATGGCCAAACTGTCTGAGTATAGGAGTGAGGAGACGGGATATCACCTTGAAAAAGTACAACGTTATACTTCTTTGTTGGCAAATGATCTGCTCGATAAGTGTAAGAAATTCAACTTAACCACTTCTTTTGTTGAAGAAATTGCCCAGGTAGCTCCTCTTCATGATATTGGAAAGGTAGCCATTCCAGATAATATTCTTCATAAACCTGGGAAACTGACAATTGAAGAATTTCAAATCATGAAAAGTCATTCGGTGATCGGTGGCAATATGCTTCTCGATATTTTTTCCAAATCCGGGTCACATTACCTGAAAACAGCCAGTGATATTGCTATGTACCATCATGAAAGATTTGATGGTACCGGTTACCCTAAGGGTTTAAAGGGGGACGCCATTCCTCTGAGTGCGAGGATCATGGCACTAGCAGATATCTACGATGCGATGACCAGTGAGCGATGCTATAAAGAGGCTTTCTCCCATGAAAAGGTGAAAAAAATAATCGCCGAAGAGAGAGGGAAGCATCTTGACCCCGATGTGGTTGACTCGTTTCAGCGTCAGGAAAATGTCTGGTTGACCATTAAGGAACGTTATCAAAGAATTGAGTAACTTGTCAGCAGCACTCCCTATTCTTTTAATTTAGCCTCCTCGAATAACATTATTATACTTCGGAGGCCAAAATAAACGAATTCACAGTACGGAGTCTACGCTTACCTGGAGTCTACGCTTACCTGGAAGTCTGCGCTTACCCAGAGTCTGCGCATACCTGCTAAACAGTTATCGTTCAGAGTTAAGGGGGCATTTATTGCCCTCGCTGAATAGTTACAGAATTGAATAGTTATTCTTCCATTTCTGCCCTCCTGTTAAACTTCATTCTGTATTTATTTGTTAAAATAGGATTGTTGTGGGTTGTCGATTAATTACAACTTGAGCAACTTTACAGTATCTGATACTCTCTCTTCTAGTTATAGGTGATAGGCTTAAAGGTATGGGAATGTTGTTTTTTAATTTATTGCATTTAAGAGATTGGAATTATGAAAAAAATTGGAATTATCCTGCTCCTGTTAGTTTGCGGTTTTGGACTGTTTTTCTTTCTAAAAGGTAAACAAGGAACGCAGATTGATGCAGCTGACTGTCTACCATCCGATGTTATTTTTTATGGAGAACAACTTGATTTTTCAGATATGTATCAGGAATTTTTAACCGGTAGACTTGGAAGAACACTAACCCGTATAGATTATAAATGGATCGGGACCGAGCTTGGTGATGCAGGAGAAGATATTCTTCAACTTGAGGAAGTCTGGCAAAAAATTAACGATGTCCTTCATGATCCAGGGTTTAATGAGCTTTTAGGAAAGGAATTCTCCGTAGCTGTTTTTCCTGCAAAATCTTTTTCTGCAGATAATCCTGCAAAAGCTATTGAAGAACGGCTACTGCTTATTGCTAGGCCCAGGCACAGTACTCAAATGCTGAAGCTGCTCGCTCCCTTTCTTAGTAAAGACATTGCTCAGAGTACTGCACAATATGGTGCCCATACCATTACCAGATATAAAATTGATGCAATTAATACTTTATCCGTAGCTACCGTTGAAGGATTGATTATTGCAGGGTTTGAGGAGCGTCTGGTCCGTAAAAGTCTCGATTATTATGACAATAAAAAAGATACTCTTGCCACCAATAAAGATTTTTTACGATTGCGGCAAAACTTTAAGGGAAGCAAACTTTTTACCTATTTGTCAATACCGGTATTGGTTGATCAGGGACGAACAATAGGGCAAATCCTTCCCGAAGAAGAGAGAATTGAATTCTTTGCCTTACTTGATGAATGGGACGGTTGGGGCGCTGCGGCTTATGGCGCCTGGCATGAGAATGGAAAGGTCAGAGATAAAATTGAAATTTTATTCGATCATGAAAAGCTTGATAGCAGAGTCGCTCGTTTGTGTGAGGTGAAACCCAGTGTTAATAAGACTCTTCAACTCGTCCCCGCAGATGCTCTTTTTTACTATTGGACGAACACCTTAAATCTGCCGCTTATGTGGGAACTATACTCATCGGGAGCGACCCAGCAACAGCCTGAGGCATTGGATATCCTGAGGCATGAGTTGCGTGATAGTACGGGAGTGGAACTTGAGGAACTTCTTGCAATGATTGGCAGTGAATTTTCCCTGATCGTTGAAGATGTAGATCGTGAAGGTATTCCTTTGCCTAAAGCGACTGTTATGATCCAGTTGCGAAAACCTGCTAAGTTTATAGATGTCTTTAATGTCCTTCTCCAGAATTCAGATATTCCAGTGAGTAATAAGCAGTATAAAAAACAGGATATATCCTATTGGGGCGAAGCTCCACAGAGTGGATTGCAGCCAGCCTTCACCCTGATTGATGATTATTTACTCATTTCAAATTCCATCGATTTTATTAAACAAATTATAGACATTCGAGCTGGTACTGTTAAAAATCTGCTTGATAGCCCTGCAATGAAAGAGGTGGGGGGGGATTTACTAAAAGAGAATAATTCGGCAACCTATATTCATATTGCCAAGCTTGCAGATGCTCTAAAAGATCTAGCAGTATGGGGTGGAAGTATGGCAGTCCTTCAGGGGCCTGAAACAGCCAAAAATGCAGATATCCTTGTTAATGAGCTCCTTCTGCCACTACTCGATGGGATTGCCATGTATACCCAACTTGGTTCCCGCTCCATTATCACAAAAGATAGCATTATTTTAGAGTCCACCACCACCATTATACAGTAAAAAAAGACAGCAGAAATGGATTGAAAATATGGAAAAGCTTGTTGCCGAATTAAAAGAAATTGTCCCCTTTAAGGAAACCACGGATATTGGAGATCTGGTGCTTATTGTTGCCAAGGAACCTCAAATGTTGGTGTATGCACTTGTCACCGATATCGAACGTGATACTGGCCGTAAAAATGAGTGGTGGCACATTTCTTTGACGTTTTTAACCGTTCCACCTCAGGAAATAACATGGACATTGCGGACAGCTCAGATGACTGGAATGGAGATTTTCACCATGGGAGGGGAGGAGCGCTTTGTAAAGGCAGTTGAACTGACACCTGCTATTTCCATGCCACCTCTTAACCCGCCGCCAAAACAAGAGGAAACTAGCCAAAAGAGTAAAGTCTCCTTCCTTAAAAGAGTTAAATAGTGGCAGCCTGGTCCGAGCGAAGGTTGATCGAAAAAATCCAAAAAGCATCTTCGGGATCTAAGAGAGGACTGTTGAAATCCATTGGGGATGATTGCTGTGAGGTTGTTGCCAGTGGATCTTTTTTGATATCAACCGATAGTCTGGTCGACGGTATCCATTTTAATCGTTTATTTCATCCAGCTCATCTGCTTGGCAGGAAATCAGTTGCGGTCAATTTAAGCGATATTGCTGCAATGGGAGGGCGTCCCCGGTTTATATTATTGTCTCTTTGTTTACCCGTTGACATTCAATGGGAATGGATTTCCAACTGGCTTGATGGTGTGTTGGAGATTCTTGATGAATATGATTGTGTTTTAATCGGTGGAGACACTGTACAAGCAAAGGAACTGGTACTAACGGTTACAGTGCTTGGAGAACCTTTAGAGACAGGGGCAATCTACCGTAATACTGCAGAAGTGGGGGATACGGTGTGGGTTTCAGGTCCTTTAGGATCAGCAGGGTGCGGCTTAAAGCTTTTGATGGAACAATTGGAAACAGGAAAGAAGATAACAAGTAAAGGGGCGGATATTCTGCTTGCAGCCCACCTCAATCCAAGACCACAGATAGAACTTGGATTACAGCTCGCAGGCAGTGGAATGGTCACAGCGATGCAGGATATTTCTGACGGTATTGCCACGGATCTTGCCCATATTTGCAAGGCATCTGTAGTCTCTGCGACTATTCTGGAAGCTTCTCTCCCGTTTAGCCCGGAACTCATCCCTGCCGCCGCAACGCTTGAAACAGCGCGAGAGGATTTTATTCTACGGGCAGGTGAGGATTATGAACTTGTTTTCACAGTAAAACATGGAGCAGAGACGGATTTTAGAAACCGACTTGAAGGATATGCTGATACTCTGGTGAAGATTGGGGAGATTCGTTCAGGAAAAGGTCTGTTTTTGCAAAAAGATGATGGGACAACTAAAGAGATATCATTTCAAGGGTATGAGCATTAAGGTCTGCTCAGATTTGAGCTGATAGGGAAGAAGGGGATCTTTTTCTTTATCCGTGTACTAATGACCTTGCACATGGCTAGTGCCTACTTGATTTCCCAATATGTATCATACAAAAGACTGTAGAAGAAAGTTGAAAAGTTTGCAGCGTAAGATTGAAATGGGCCCTTCGTATCCTTTGTTGATTCTCCCATGGTGGAATAAATAGTTGCCGCCACGCCTATATTTGGCTCCTAATATGTCAAAATCATACAGTTTTAGAAGAATATATTATCTAACAATAGCTGCGGTTCTTTTTCTGGCAACTGGAGTGCTTGGTACGTTCTGGATAGTAAGTGAATATACGCACCATGTAGATGCCTTGGAATCGCTACGAGATGATGCGATTACGGAAAGAAAAGCAGAAGTAAAGGCTTTGATACATGATCTAGTTGAGAGTATCGAATATCAAAAGAACAGTGTTGAAGAAAAGCTAAAAATTAACCTGAAGCACCAGACTGAAACAGCATGGCGTATAGCAAATGCGATTTATCAGAAGCATAAAGACAGTCTGACAGAAAATGAAATTAAGCAACTTATCATTACGGCTTTAATGCCGATACGCTTTTTTGACGGTCGCGGGTACTTTTGGATTCATGACACAGACCATATCCTGATAGCACATCCATTTCGACAGAAATCCATAGGAAAAAATGACATCGAATTAACTGATACTAAAGGGCAGAAAATCATCCGTTCTTTTGTCCAAACTGCCAAAGCAAATCCGGAAGGTGGTTTTGTTGCATATTATTGGAATAAACCTGATGTCGATGAAGAGTATCACCAGGAAAAAGGACAGAAGAAGATTGCACATCTGAAGTTGTTTAAGCCTTTCAATTGGGTGATTGGCATAGGAGAATATGTCTCTGATTCCAACAAACAGCTGCAGAAGGAAATTGTTCAACAGATTGCAACAATTCGACATGGCCCGAGGGGGTATATATTCACGCACACACATGACGGTCTCTGCTTGAATCATCTTAAGACCCAAAATGTAGGTGTGAATCGCTGGGAGTTGGAGCTTGTTAACGGAATAAAAGTGGTCCAAGAACTTGATCGAACCGGACGTCAACCAGGAGGGGCTTTTCTGGAGTATACCGCAACTATTGATCCCGAAACAGGGATGCCTGCAAAAAAAATAAGCTACGTCCTGGCAGTCAAGGATTGGGGCTGGGTAATCGGAAGCGGCGTATATTTAGCTGACATTGATGAGAAAATGCTAGAGTATCGGCAAGAACTCTTCCACGAGTTACGCAACAAGATAACGACGACGCTACTTCTTTTACTCGGTGTATTGGTCATAGGATTTTTGATTGGCCGTCAATTATTCAAGGGGCTCTTGGAAGAGTTGAGCTTATTTGTTGCTGTAAGCAGTGATGACAAGACAAAATACATTGATCTTGATCGATTCCGAATTAAGGAACTGCGTATCATAGCACATCGTGCCAATGTGTTGCTTGATGAGAAAGTACAGACGCAGGAAGAGCTGAACAAAGCAAAACGAATGGAAACAATTGGTCTTATGGCTGGTGGAGTTGCTCATGATCTGAACAATATTCTTTCAGGGATCGTTGGTTATCCCGAGTTGTTATTGCATAATCTACCAAAAGATAGCGAATTGAGAGGACCAATTGAGGCTATCCGTGAATCCGGGCAAAGAGCTGCGACAGTAGTGGCAGATTTACTTACTGTTGCTAGAGGTGCTGCCAGTGTAAGAGAACATCATGATCTCAACTCATTAATTCAGGAATACCTTGATTCTCCCGAATATGAAAAGCTTAAGTCGTTACATCCAAATATAACGTGTCACCAGCATTTTACAGCGACACAATCTGAGCTTCTTTGTTCGCCTGTACATATAAAAAAGTGTCTTATGAATCTGGTAACAAATGCAGCTGAGGCCATTGCTGGAAGTGGGGAAGTTACCGTTTCTACATACAATACTCAGATTACTGCTGCGGACAGCATAAATAACAATCTCGAAGAAGGTAGTTATGTCGTGCTCAGTATACAAGATACCGGTTCCGGTATTTCCAGTACTGATGTGGTGCATATCTTTGAGCCATTTTATACCCAAAAGGTAATGGGAAGAAGCGGTACTGGCCTCGGTCTTACAGTAGTCTGGAACACTATGGCGGATCACAATGGAAAAGTGCTTGTAGAGAGTGACGAGAATGGAACTTGCTTTCAACTCTATTTCCCCGTCAGTGAAAAAAAATTAGTTATTCAAGTCAAGAATGATAAAGCAGAAGAAAGGTATCATTTCAGTGAGCATATTCTAGTTGTCGATGACGAACCGCATTTGAGAGATATAGCCAGCCAGATGTTGCGAACGATGGGGTGCAAGGTTGACTCGGTTAGTTCAGGTGAGTTGGCTGTAGAATGTGTTAAGAATAATCCGGTCGACTTGCTATTGTTAGACATGCTAATGGAACCTGGTATGAATGGACTTCAAACGTATGAAGAAATAATTAAGCTCTATCCAAATCAAAAAGCAATCATTGTCAGCGGGTTTTCGGAAAGTGAGGATGTCAAGGCGACACTTCGACTTGGTGCTAGCGGATTTATCAAAAAACCGTATTCAATGAATCAACTTGGTCGGGCGGCAAAGGAGGCGTTAAACAGCTGATTACATCAGTTTCGAAAGTAGTCCGAACATTATCGGAAGGAATTGAGCTTCTTGCTGCCAATCGCTGTCATTTGTTTGTCGCTCTCACTTAGAATTACCGCTTTTTATCTGATTCTGACTTCTTGAGGGATTAATCGTCAAAGTATTCTGGAATCTGAGAATCAGGAAATATCTCAAGTTTCATATATTTCTTAATAATTACCCTGCGACTATTGCTCTTAACATTTGAATTTTCAGCCATTTTTGTCTGTCATTCCCGCGGAGGTGGGAAGCTAGGGGAGGGGGGCACGAAACTGGATCCCCGCCTCCGCGGGGATGACACATCTGCTCACTTGTAATTCTTATGCTTTATCAGCGTATTACGCCTCAAATAGGTGACGTTGGCTGAGTTTCATACATAATCAGAATACTTTTTGTCATAATTACTACTATGTTTTATTATACGAAACGTTTGCTACATCTTTTATACCACTGAGAAATATGTCACAATCTTCCCCTCCCCCCCCAAAAAAAAACAAAAAAATAACCGGAATAATGTGGGGTTTATTTATTAGCCCTTGGAAGGGTAATGTAATGTTAGGATAAGCTGTACAAAAGGATACAAAAAATAAAATATTCCACCGCAAGTGGAGGGGTATTAGACACAAGCTTTGTAATAAAAAAGATATCGTGTGGTGACTACGGTATCACTCATTTACATCTATGTACTCACTGTAGATATACCCTTTCATCCCCTTATACTGCACTTCAATAAAATCTTTCTCCTTTCCCAAAATTTCAATTATTATTCCAGGAGATACATCGATAACGGTATCACTAAAGATTGAGGCAGTCATCATAATTGATGTCTCTTCGTTAACAGTTCCCATTTTTACGGCAAGCCCGTCTATTTGAAGGGGGGCATGTTCTTGTTTTACCTCTACTTCAGCTGTCAGATTTGGAACAGGTGGTGGAACCGAAACTGGTTCTTCTACCTTTGGTACCTGTTGAGCGGGCTTTGAGAACGCAATTCCCTTACCAGACAGAAGAAGTTTTTGAGTTGTTGCATCAGCACGACCAGTTACTTCATGATTGTTCTCTTTTTGGAATGCCTTGAGGGCTGATTCTGTCTTTCTCCCTAATATGCCGTCGATAGGACCAGGATTATATCCTTTGCGAATCAGTTCATTCTGAATAACCTGAACATTTCTATTAAATCTGGCATCACTGAGTGAAAGATTGGATTGAGAGTTTGCATCACTCGGTAAAGAACTGGGAGGCGGATTTGTATCTATGGTTGTCTTCACACAGCCTCCCCAAATAAAACAGAAAGAAACTAGTGCTATACATTGAAACACAATGCGTTTATCTGGTACTATTTTAAAAATTTTTAGTTGCACTTCACAAAATCTCCTTGTGGATTATTGGGTGTTTTTAGTCTGAATCTTATCTGATTATGCTACCTATACTGCTATCTTTGTACTTTTTCTAATGAAACACGTAACAAAAAAAATATTGATTACGTGCAAAACTTAGCTGTTAAATATACACACCATGTAACATGCTGAAAATATGGATAATTGCGGGGGGCCGCCCCTGCGGACGATATTGTTCGGGACAACGTTCCCCTCCCAATCGCCCGAAAGGGCGGGTTCCGACACATCCCCTAAAATAGTGGCTGGGTTTTATGGGGAATCAGAAAAAATTTACATACTATTGTTTATATTTGGAAAGCATTTTTCGTAATGCAGAGTCCAAAGTGACACCATTTTTTTCTAGACACAAGAGTACCTGTTCCACATTTTGTGCTCCGGTTAGAGTGAACCTCCACACTTTTCCACTCTCAAGATGGATTTCAAGTTGAGGATCATTACGAGAAGCACTGAGTAACGTAGGCCCCATGGCCCGCCAATTTAATATACTGATAATAAAACCAAATCTGATCAGCCATTTCGATGGGCTCCATGCCCCTAACTCTGCTGAGCGTATCTGCCCTAAAGAGAGGCGCTCTGTGCCACTTGGGGAAAAACGAGTAAGGTACCCATTCGAACAATGTAGTCCCAATCCAGCATAACGGGCAGCAATTCTGAACATATAAAAGCCAAACAGTGTAAAAGCCCACAGGCCCATCGTGATAAGAATAAGGTTACTCGAAAAAAGAGTCAAAATTCCTCCTGCGGCCGCAGACATCCCAACCATCAGTCCCAAAACATAAAATCCCGTTACCATCATCAATGCCACGATATCAGGTCCAATCACCGCACTGAAGCCAGCTCCATAGCATAAAGTATTTTTTGTAAATCGATGCCGTGGCAAAAGCATATAGCATAAGATCCCGGCTATTAACAGAATCGGACTCCAGGGACTATATGGATGTTTATAGAAGTATGGGGCGTCGTTGAACTTATAATCTCTTGGAGTTAGCTGACGAATTCTCCGATAATTATTACCCTGCCCGGCATCAGAGACAAGATAAAGCATTTTTAACTGGTATACAAAATGAGGAATAACCTTCTGGAGCTGTGGCATTCCTGGCTTTATGTACCCTCTACTCTGAGACTCTACTGCATCAGCTATTGCCATCCATTGACCATCTGTAACAACAAGCACCCTGTCCTTAGTCTCTTCGGCTATATAGTCGCCCAAAGATTGATTCTTATGCTTCCAGGAGTATGGATGACGATCTAGTTCTCTCTGGAAATCAGGTTTGGCAATACTGTATAGTGTAGCTGAAGGAGCAACCATTGTTGAAACGGCTGCAAGGGTAAAAAGAATGAGGAGTAAGCGTCTTAATAATTCCATAAAATATGCAAGTCTTATTGATTGTAGAGTATTATGTCAAACGTAACAGTTACGTTTCTTGGCTAATCCAATAAGCAAGTTACCTATTTGATTTAAAAGCTGCAATATCTAATCCTTGCTGGTTACATCAAAAAAAATGGTACTCACCCAAATCTAAGAGGATGCCCATTTTTTTAGAATTTTAAGCTGAGCAGAGTCATAATCTCGGCCCAATATATATTTTTTTTAAAGCACGCCAGAGGTGTTTGGGAATCTGTTGGCTCCATACCATGAGGTCCCCACATGTCAAATGATAGGATATCGCTTTTCCGTATACAAAAATTGCTAGGGGTTTCAGCAAGAATAGTTGCTAGATCCATTTCAAGATAACGATTAAACCAAGTCATGCCGGCAGAAATTGTCCGGTACTGTATCATTTATACCATCAGCCCCAAGAACGATAAATTTCTGATCTTCAATGGCTAGTAAAAAAAAACACTGTTATGAATTTCTGTTTTTCGTATGCTACGTTTTCCAAAAGCACTATGTGCAACTGCCAATGGATCATTTGCTGCTGTTTTCTCAATATGAACTGTAATTTTTTCTAGATATGAGAGATTCTGATTTACTAATTACCGGCACTATTTGTATTTTATCGTATTTAGCAAAAAATGATTCAATATTCCCATTGTTACAACAAGTTATTTTGTCCTTTGGCTTTTGTTGTTCTGGTACAGGTTCTTCTGGTACTGCAGGGAGTGACATTCGTGTTTCACTCCTTTATACTTCCTTCTACGAACGTACCCGTGTAAGATCTGATTTTCTTGCCGTTTTTGTATCATTCCATAATGCCCTCATTATCTCTTTGCCATTTTTGAAATCACCGTCATACCAACTTTGTTATGGAGGACGGAAACAGACCTGAAGGCCAGTGTTCCTGGATGAAAGTTATAGTCAAGCCCCCCCCCAACCGTTGTAACTTAAAATTGATACTCCGAAAATTGGTATGTATCTGGAGGATTGGGGAAGCGATGCAATGAGTAGGATAACGGGAACACGTATGAATTTTTATGTATGGATTGCTTCGCAGATAAGTGAGATACTTATTGAGGATGTTGGAAATTGAATATCTTACGGTTTCCTATAAACATTACAATATGTTAGAAAATAACAATTAATGAGTCATGTGACGGAACTTCAATTTTATAAGGAAGGCGAAGTTAGAAAAAATAAGAAAGGAGAGACAATGAATTGGTATATTAAAGTGCTAAAGAATTATGCAGTTTTTAGTGGACGGGCCAGACGCAAAGAGCTTTGGTATTTTTTTCTGTTCAATATAATTGTTAGTGCAGTTCTAGGAATTATTGATGGCACGACAGGATCTTTTGGTATTGAAGGTGGAGGTGGGCTTCTTACTGCAGTTTATGCGCTTGCTGTTTTTATTCCAGGTATGGCAGTTGCGGTGAGACGGCTCCATGACACTGGTCGAAGTGGTTGGTGGGGATTACTTGCACTCATTCCAATAATTGGACCAGTTATACTGGTTGTCCTCTTTATGTTAGATGGCAAACCAGAAAGTAACCAGTATGGGGAAAATCCGAAGGCAACAATCGAATCCACTTAAAAAATAAATGCCGTCCCGCTGCGCGTGACGGCATTGCCTAGAGCTGAGCGGGAATCGCTCCAACGCTATGATGCCTGAATCAATATACTGTCAAAATCAACTATGACATCTTCCAATACTATATTTTATCGTCATTTTTTCTTTGTCGCTGCCATCTCCTTTCTTTTTTGGGCGGTATCTCTCACTTCGGCTGGAGCCAATGAGTTAGATTTAGCTATAAGTGATTTTAAAGCAAAAGGGGGTATTGTCAATAAGAACACCTTGTCCACACTACGGAAAAACAATGACATAATCCAAAAATTGGCAGAAAGTGGGAAGATTAAAGATGATGTTTTCCAGAAGTTGCAGAAAGATTTTGCGAAGTTCAATAAAGGAGTAGCTGACAGAGCAGCAGAAGCTGCTGGCTGTAACAATAAATCCCAGCTTTCAGATGGTAAGGCCACACCTGCTACTGATTCTGACTTTATTTTAGAAAACGCTAATCCTGACAAGCCAATGAGTTACGAGAAAATTAAAAAAGCTCGTACGCGATACAATGAACTTATGAACGAGGAGCTTGGCACTACCAAAATAGATTATGCAAAAAAATTAGACACAGATTTAATGGCCAACCCAAAAGGTATGACAGATGCTGAGTTCAAGAAAGTAGCCAAATTAAACAATGATGCCTACACACGGCCTGGTGCCGCCACCGCAGAAGATAAGATGCGTATCCATAAAGAAGAGTTGAAAAACTATAGGAAGTCAGGGGGAAAAGGCAAGAAACCAAAGTTACAGCTAACTCCTGAAGAGATTGGCGCCTACCAGGATGAAATGAATGATTTTGTAAAGAAAAAGAAATTAAAAATCAATAAATTAAATAAAATGAGAGGTGCCAAAAATTTATCGTCTAAGCAATTAGACGATATAGCATCAGAACTCAAAATTGCACAGCAGCGACAGGCAAAATATCGTTCTCGGCTAAAATCAATAACTGCTATTGAGGAAAGTACCATCTCGGGAAAAACTGCTTCAGTAAAATCAGAACCATCTGTTACAGAAAAAGCAGCCGATCGTTCCGTGAAAAAACAAGGTATGAGTGCAGAAAATTCTGTTAAAAGTAACAAAAACAAGTCAATAGCTAGTTCAAATCTGAATGATCATCTAACTGCTCAGGCAAACTCAGACGCTGCCTTAAACAAAGCTAAAGGTGCTATCCAAAGCAAAGGCCCGGCAAGAAAAAGTTTTATAGATAAAGCCGCAAAAATTGCCAGCCAGCTTCCACCTGATCAACAGGGGCAATTTATAGATAAAATAAAGAAACTAGGTGATCCTGAGCTGGCAAAACAAGTTACAACTCAATTACGAAAAAACAATAGCCGTTTTAACAAAACTGTTCGACGATCAGCAAAGCTTGCAAGTCAACTCTCACCAGCTGACCAAAAGAAATTCGTGGCAAAAGTTGAAAGTAAATATGGAGCTAAAGCCGCGAAAAAACTTACCGCAGAGCTTCATACGATTGAATACAATGGCACAAAAAATAGAATCATACGTGGTTCCCAAGGTGCTAAAGAAATCGCGGGTAAAGCTATGAAGGTTATGGGCACAGCAATAATGGTTACCTCCGGTTTAAGCCTTGGCCAGGATATTGTTGATGTGATTAATGGTGATATGCCGGTAGAGCAATTATTAGATAAAGTGGTGGCGATATCAAGTTTTGGAGTTGTCCCACTGGCGGTGGCAGTTGCCGAGGAAAGAGAACAAAGCATTGGGGATTGGGAAGAAACCAAAAATATTCTTGAAAGGGCTCAGCGAACAGAAGACGAAGGTCGGTGTATACAAATTGCAAAAAAATTACTGGAATATGGTGTAGATAAAAAAGAAATTGAACAAATTATAGATGCTGTTCTCGAAGGTGACGAAAAAGGACTATACAAAAAACAGCGCGAGTTACATAAAAAAAATATTACTTTTACTGTTCCACCAAAACGTATTGTTATTCCACCTGGTGACATTGGACCAGTAGTAGAACGATTAATATCCACGGCAGAAACTGCTGGAAATATAGTCGTCAAATTACCAGCGGGGTTATGGCACGAATTAAAACGAGCCGGAAAATTTGTCTTTATAGGAGCACCAGGGCTTATACGAAAAGCGCAGGAAATGACCAATGAGGATTGGGTAGGCATTGCGGGAGAGGCAGCTGATACACTAGATGCGTTGGGAGCTCAACAAAAACAACACATAACAGATTTAAAGGAAAAAATAATATGGGAACGATACGCTGATAGTTTAAAAGACGAACTTGAAAAAGCTGAACTTACACATCAAGATCACGGTATTTATATTCGTCTGCGCAGACTGGGTGCTTCACCAAAAGAGGCAAAAAAAGTCATAAAGCTTATACGTGGTGAGGTCAAAAATGACAAAAAATTGGCTCGGGATTTAATAAAAAAAATACAATCCAGACAACAGGCTGAGCAAGTAGAGGCAAATAAACAAGCAATATTATCTGAGAATAACGCTGCTGCCAAAAATCAAAGCAGGACTTCTGAGAAAGACTCTTCAAAAGATAATGTTTTAGTGACTGTCGAAAAAGATACTAAGGCTCCTTTTGAAAAACTTGCAAAAGAGGTGGGTTCGAACAATAAAAAAGAAAATGTTAAATCGTCGATACCTTCAGATGACACAACAGCAGATCATGCTGGTATAAAGGATACAACCAAAGAAAAAAGTGTTAAACAAACCCAAAAGAGCGCAAGTTTGAATCCTCCAGGCTGCTTTCAGAATTCGGACGACACCATCAATGACGAATTTGGGAAGCTAGTTAAACAAGCCGCTGAAAAGCAAAGAAAGAAAAACGGTCCAGTGCTTGTTGATGTTGAGAATGGCAAAACTGATGCGGAAAATGAACTTGACTCAGCTAAAAGACCAGTTGAGCTAGATGAATCGCCAACTCCCTCTGGCCACCTTTCTAAAAATGGTTTAAGCATTGTTGCTGAACCCGATATTCCACCCGGACCAGGTAGCTCTATTGAACCCACGACCCCTGCGTCAGGGGATAGTCGCCCGGATACGCCAAAGACTCCAGAAACCATAGAAAAAGCCACCTCCCTGCATTTGAGACTTGTTACGCAACCAGCTAAATCAGTTTTGCAGCTAGGAGAAACTGTTAAAATTTTGGCATGCGTTGACAATTCCCCATCAGATCTCCTCTTCACTGTACCTTTGGAATACACCTGGCATGGACATGATTCCGCTGATGGTGGGGTTGCCTTGGTAACGTCTGATGAACCTGGAGTTAAAATAATTTCAGTGTCTGTCACAGGCAAAGGGAAAAGAGGTACGTCTGCTAAGGCTATGCTATCTTTGAAGTTTGGTACTGTTGATGTGATTGTAACAGAGTATCCCCGTGGCCCTGTTACAATGGGAGAGAATGTACCCCTCAATGCCAAAGTACAAATAGAGAATAAAAAGGGGGAAAATATATCCTACTTATACCAGTGGCAGCCTCATCCTAAGGTAAAGTTCAATCCTTTTGAGACAACGGAAGGAGGAACTTTTGCAAGTTTTGATACACCAGGAACATATAAGGTCTGGGTTGATTTATATCAAAAGTCTTCCTCCGGTATGAAAAAGATTGCTGAATCAAAACAGGTTGAGATTACGGTTCAAGGTTTAGATATCACGTTAAGTAGTAATCCGGCATCACCTATGGTTGGAGAGGAAGTAACTGTCAAGGCAGCGATAAAACAAAAAATTGATCCGAAACTGATGCGTTTTGTCTGGGAAAGTAAAGGGAATATTAAGAAAGGTTCACCATCTGCAGATGGTCAAAGCTATTCTTTTATAGCTGTGGATACGCAACCAGTAAGCATTTCCTTACGAGCCCTGGCAAAAGAAGATGATCTTCAAGAATTGGCCAATGAATCAGCAACAGTTACTGCTCAAAAATATGAAGTGAGCGTCAGTCAACCTAAGCGTCGTGGCCCGCCTCCCCGCATCTGGGATCCAAAAAAGAGGGAAATAGTTGATCAACCTCAATGGGTTGCAGTATTTCAGCATGCTGATGTTCAAAGCACATTATCACCAAAGCCGCCTGGCAAAGTGAATTATCATTGGTCTGCAAGTCCTGATGGCTGCACTGTTTCGGCGCCCTATAGTGCCAACACTGGCTTGAATGCACATAAGAAAAATTCTTATCAGCTGCTCGTTCAAGTAACTGATAAGAATAATATTGTCCTTGGCAAAGGAACAGGAACTTTTACAGTTTCCATTTCTCAACGAGATCTTGATGTTGCTAAAGAGAAAGCTTCCGATCAGAAAAAAGCTAAAGAGTTACTGAAAAATGGTCGTGCATTATGGGAACAGGGAAAATTGCAGGAGGCTATTTCCCAGGTTGTCAAAGCTCAAAAGATTGTTGGTAAAGACGTGGAGATTAGTAAAGTATTACAGGGAATGCAAAAGCAGAAACAGCAATTTGATGACAAGTTACAACAGGCTGTGGATTTGATACAGCTGGATACGTTCAAAGATGCAGAAAAAGTTCTTTCTGCGGCAGCAACAATTAATGATAAGTATATAAAATATAAACAAACACTTCAGCAATTAGCGGATGCAAAAAGCAAGTGGATGACCCAACTATTGAAGAAGGTCGAGAATCTTTGGAATGGAGGGCATCTGGAAGAGGCCATTTCTGTTTTGAAGAATGGTAGTGAACAAGTCTCCAATCATAAGAAAATAACTAACCCTCTCAAAATTTTAATTAAGCAAAAAGAACATATTGATGCCAAACTCAAACAGGTAGTTGATTTAATTGCCAATGAAAAATTAGATGAGGCGGAGAAGGTTCTTGTGGGTGCGGCGAGTATCAGCGAAGAGTATGAACAATACAAAAATATTCTGCAACAGTTAAACAATGCCCAAAAAGCAGCTGAGGCAAAAGAGAAAGAGGAAAAACTTGCTAAACAACTGTTGGAAAAAGCGAAATCTTTCTGGGAGGATGGACAATTAAAAGAGACAATAGCCGTATTGCAGGTTGGCAGTAAGCAGTTTGCTAACAATAAGAAGATCGCTCAAACACTGAAAATAACACTAAAGCAGAAAGAAAATATTGATGCCAAACTTCAAAAGGCAGATAGTTTAATACAGCAGACTAAGTTTGAAGAGGCAGAGAAGAATCTTTCCGCTGCAGCCAGTATTAATGACAAATATTCAAAATATATACAAACGCTCCAGCAGTTAGTCGATGCACGAAAAGAAGACGCGGCCAAGGAAAAATTAAAGGATAAAGCAGCCGCTCTTCTGCAACAGGCAAAAAAGATGTGGAACCAAAAAGAATGGAGTGCTGCCATTTCATTGGCGAAAAATTCAATAACGATTCATCCGGATAATAGGGGGGCTGTTCAGCTTCTGCAAAAATGGCAACAAGAGCACGCTGTTTTTAAACAAAAACGAGCCGGGTTTGTCACAGAAGGAAATGTTGCGGAGCAACAAAAGGATTTAGTCCAGGCAATATCCTCATTTCAACAGGCACTACAAATCCGTCATGCACAAACCCTGGCTGACCATATTGAACAGCTAAAGAAACAGCAACAAGATCAAAACAGAGCTGAGAAAAAATTCAATTCATTATTGCAAAAATCAAAAAGTGCTGCCAGTAATAAAGATTTTATTCTTGCGTTAACCATGATCGGAGAAGTGTTGTTAATAAAGCCTGAACATGCAGAAGCTCTGAAATTGCAAAACTCATGGCAGCAACAACTGCACGATAAAGAACAAAAGAATACGTTTGATAAACTCATCGCGAAAGGGTATCGCCATGAACAAAATAGTGAATTGGCTTTGGCAATTCAATCCTATTCTGGAGCATTGTGAAGTGGCCCCCAAATCAAGGACAAATATTGT
>Ga0307929_1000266_pt1 | contig 55526 bp, 31 predicted proteins | sample AceLakmetage1330_FD_203160 | JGI IMG/M metagenome (GOLD analysis project Ga0307929, IMG submission 203160) | Saline water microbial communities from Ace Lake, Antarctica - #1330 | ecosystem: Environmental > Aquatic > Non-marine Saline and Alkaline > Saline | place: Antarctica: Ace Lake... | reverse complement strand
CGGCAGGCCGCTTCCGTCCCATACCGCTCGTCCAATTCCCTAAGTGTACGTGGATATTCTTCCATACCCTCGACCACAACATGTAGTGGGCACTGGAGTCAAGTGCATACCCCCTTTGCGCGCAACACGGCAAGGTTCACGTAGGTAGTTCTCTTTGTTTCGGGGTGTTTTCAAAAGGAAAACGCCTCTTGCTCACAAAAGAATCAGTCATGGGGATGGAGCGGGCGCATCTGCGATTTGGTGCATATTCTTGTAGGACGTGCTTCCCTGTATTCGGGGAGCGCGTGTAACCCCGTGCGTATATCACGCGCTCCCCGGAATACCGGGGAAGCACGTCCTACAAGTATGATCGAGATCGTAATGGCTCGTGATAAACTGTATCTGCTCCAAATCGCAGATGCGCCCATCACGATCCCGCTTGCGAATCGAATCTTGCCCCAGAGTCGGGTTTCTGGTATAATTTCTTCCCAAATTGGGGACTTCACATGGGGCAGCAGGCGTGTTGTCCGGGGGCTCGGGAAAGAGTGAAAAATCGCTGAACTGGTGCAACTCGCGATGCGTGAAATGTCGAATGTCGCGAAGCGAGGTCTATAATGAAAATGGGGCCCGGTCGGAGCAGGAGTTGGATTACGGGGATGTTGCTAGCCGGAGGGCTTGCGGGGGCCGTTCAGGCGGCGACGCCGTATTTCGTCGATTCCGCCCGACTGGATGACGCCGGGGACGGCCAAACGTGGGAGACGGCCAAGAAAACCATCCAGGCGGCGGTGAACCTGACGGGGGCGGGCGATACGGTCTGGGTCACCAACGGCACCTATTCCGTCACGAATCAAATTACGATCACCAATGCGGTCTCGCTTCGGAGCATAAACGGGCCGGACGAAACCATCATTCGCCGGCAATCTGGGGACATCCGCGTCATGGAACTCACGGACACGTCCGCCGGTGCCGTGGTGTCCGGTTTTACCGTGCGGGAGGGGGATCGAGCCGACATGGGTCTTCTCAACGGGGGAAACGGCATCCGGATGACCGCCAATGCCACCATCACCAACTGCGTGATCTGCAACAACACATTCAGCGGCGGCAACGGCCCGGCGCGATACGGCGGGGGCGTTTACATGACTGCCGGCACGATCGCCGAAAGCCGGATTGCCAACAATTCCGGGCAGGGCAACTATTGGGGCGATTACGGCGGCGGTGTCTACATGACCGGGGGCACGCTTCGCAATTGCATTATCACGAACAACTCGATTCTGAGATCATCCCAGGTGGTCGGGGGCGGCGGCGGCGTCTTCGCGACTGGCGGCGAGGTGGTCAACTGCCTCTTGGCTGGCAACATCGCTGAACTCGGGGGGGGCTACCGCGGGGCCGGTCGGCTGATGAATTGCACGGTGGTCGCCAACGGCACCGTGAAAAAATATACCGGCGATCTGGGGCTGGGCGCAGGGCTGTACGGGGAGACCGGGATAACCGTTTCCAACACGATCGTGTATGCCAATACCAATCAACTGGGGGGGGCGTCCGACTATGCCGGTACCGTAAATTTTCGCTATTCCTGCACGACGCCCCTTCCTGCCGGGGAAGGCAATCGGTCCGACAATCCAGGCTTCGTGAACCCGTCCGGGGGCAATTATCGGCTGCGCCCCGGCTCGCCGGCCGTCGATGGCGGCACGAATATGATCTGGATGACGGACGCCATGGATTTGGATGGGCAAACCCGCCTCTATCCAGCGGGGGGGACGAACGACATGGGCGCTTACGAATATCGCCCGGGGGAGCCGTTACAGTGCTATTTCTATGTTGATTTCACGGCGGTGAGTTCGCAGGCGGTGTTCACCGCGACAGCCGGGGGAACGAACCTGGAGGGCCTTGTTTATTATTGGGATTTCAACAACGACGGGGTGTTCGAACGGCATGGATCGGATCTGGCGCTGGTGACGAATGTATTCGACCCGGGCAGCCATTCCGTTTCGCTGACCGTGAGCAACATGATAGGGGAAGTTGATTCGTTCATGCGTCCGGCCTGCATCACGGTATCCCCCACGCTGATGTTTGTTTCGCTTTCGGGCACTCATGATATCCCGTATACAAACTGGACGACAGCCGCCACGAACTTCCAGGCGGCGGCGGATATCGCAGCCTCCGGAACGGTCATCCGGGTCGCGGACGGCGACTATTCCCTAGCGCAGACGTTGTCCATCCCCGTCGGACTCACCCTGGAGAGCGTCAACGGCCCGGACATCACCACTCTCCGGCGGGGGGCGGGGGTGCTCAACACCCGAGTTCTGGAGGTGCAGAGCGGGGCTGTCGGCGCGGTCGTTTCGGGCCTTACGATTTGTGACGGTAACCGCACGGGACACTACGAGGAGGGGAGCGGCATCCGAATGCTGGCTATCGGCACCATCACCAACTGCATAATCCGGAACAACACGCTGGATGGCAGTTATACGAAGGGCGCGGGCATCTCCATGACCGCTGGCCTTGTCGTGAACAGCCAGATCATCAACAATTCCGCAAAAGACTCCTGGTGGGGCACTTCCGGTGGCGGGATTTATCTAGGCGGAGGTGAAGTCCGGAATTGCACTATTACCAACAATTCCAGCGGGACTAGGATCTCTGGAACCGCCGCCGGCGGCGGCGGTGTCTATGGGGCCGCCAACACACGGCTGGTAAATTGCCTGCTGGCGTTCAACATGTCGGACTACGGCGCGGGGTATCGGGGCGCGGGGGGGCTGGTTGAGAACTGCACCATAGCCGGCAATGCGGCGCTTCCCATGGACAATTCCGACCCAGGATATGCGGGCATTTACGGGGCCCCCGCGATAACCGTTTCCAACACGATCGTGTACGCCAATACCAATCACCTGGGGGTGGCGTCCAACTATGCCGGCACCGTGAATTTCCGTTATTCCTGCACGACGCCCCTGCCGGGCGCTGGCACCGGAAACATCGACGACGACCCGCTGTTCGAGAATGCCGCGGCAGGAGATTACCGACTGAAGAGAACCTCGCCCTGCATCGACAAGGGGACCAACCAGGTCTGGATGATTGGAACACTCGACCTGGCCGGGCAGCCGCGGTTTCTGAATGAGAGCGTGGATATGGGGGCATACGAGATTTTTGTTCCATGGGCAGGGACAGTGTTCCTCGTCCAGTAGCAGGCAATAAGGTATAGACCTCGTATCTCGACAATCGACAAAACGAATTGACTAAAAGTATGGGATCGAAAGTCTTCCTCAAGCCGATGGTTGAGGACGTGGTCAACAAGTACCTCGACTGCGGTGACCTCACCAAGGGGTTTACGCGCATCTATTGGTGCCGGATAAGGGTGCATTGTCATCCTTCCCGCCTCATGGCCAGTCTGGTCATCACAATCCCGCTTGCGAAGCGAGTCTTGCCCCAGAGTTGGGTTTCTCGTAGGGTTTCTTCCGAAATCGGGGACTTCACGTGGCGCAACAGGCGTGTTGTCCGGTGGCTCGGGAAAGCAAATTCCTATAGACAGCGGCGCTACCGGAGACGCCGCTACGAGTTGCCGCCGCGGAGCTGGGTTTCCTGGGCGGCAACTGGAGCGAGAATCCAGAGAGGTGAACATTATGAGAGAATCGAAGACAACGTGGCGCCAGCTACTCATGCTTGTCTCGCTTGCGGTCGGACTGGTGTTGGGCGCGCGCGTAATGCCCGCGCAAGACGGGCCGGGCATGGAGTTTCCCTTCAAGGACAGGCAGACCGTCCTGTTTTTTGGCGACAGCATCGTCGCGCCGGGCATGTACAGCTACGTCGTCAACAGCCTGCTGGACCGTGTTCACCCCGGCCATGGCCTCACCTTCAGTTCGTGGGGGCAGGCAGGCGCCACGGCCGAGAGTATCCTGCCCCGGGTGCCGGAGGTCCTCAAGGGCAAGACCTATGACTGGGTCCTGCTCAACTTTGCGCACAACGATTGCTGCCGCTACAGCGCCGACGAGTTTCTCTCGACGCACGCACCCTCGCTGCTGGCCGAGGTCCGCAAGTACCACAAGGGCCGGATCGGCTGGCTGAGCATCCTGGGGAGCGAACCCAGTCCGTACGCGGGCAAGCCCAATCGGGTTAAGGCAGACGCGTGCATCGCTGAGACCCGCGCGAAGCAGGGCCAGTATGCGGAAGCGGTGAAGGCGTTGTGCCACGAGCAGGGCCTGCTCTACGTGCCGTTGCACGAAGCCATGAGTCGCCTGCTGGCCGAGCGCGAACGGCAGAATCTCAAAATCTGTTTCACGATGGACCACGTGCACCCGAACCTGCTCGGGAACTGGATCGTCGGCGGATTGCTCCTACAGGCCATGGGGCTGGATCCCGCGCCGCTGACGGTCGACGTGCTGCAGTCCGACGCCTACACGGCGCAGGGCTCGCGTGACGTGACGCCGCCCGCGCAACCCCAGATGTTGGACTTCGCGGGTTTGTTCCTGAAAGTGCGGCTGATCCCGCCCGCCGAGCGTGTCGTCACGGCCGATCCCGTGGCGGCGCCCGTGGTGGTGGACGGCGCCCCGTCCGAATGGCCGCCTGACCTCAAGGCGTACCGCATCGCGCCTCCGCTCAACGTAACCTGGGAGCTCGTGCCGCGTTCCTCGACGGCCGGCTATGCGGCCACGTTGCGTGCGTGCCATAATGCCCAGATGCTGTATCTTCTGTTCGACGTGACCGAACCAAACACGGGACAGGGAAAGTGGTTTGACGAGCTGATCGAGGTTCTCATCGACGCACGCAAGGACCGGTCGCGTTCCGGCAACGTGTGGCGTCACACGCCGGGCTTGACGCAGTTCCTGTTCTCAAGAGATTTCACCGGGGGGGTGCCAGGTAACGCCAAAGCGTGGGCGAACGGCGATACCTCGCAGGGGGACGGACTCAAGGCTGCTGCGCGCCGTACCGAGCACGGCTACGTGCTTGAGGCGGCCATTCCGTTGGCCAACTTCAAGCAGGTTGACATCACCAAAACGGACGGTGCCCCGCTCGACTGGGCGCTCAGCTTTACCGACCAAACCTTCAACCTCGACTGGCAAGGCCTGATGAGCCGTTCCGGCAGCACTTTCGGGTACGGAACGTTGCGGCTGGGCGGACCTGGCGCGGCTGTGGTGTTCACCGACCCGGGCAGCACGGTAACCTTGGCCGGCACGAACGCCGCCGCCGTCAGGCGCACACCTTGACGCGCGCAGCAGGAGAGGAATGAATAGATTGAGGATTGTTGAAGAGCTCACGACCGGTCGTCCACGGAGTCTGTACCGTTCCCTACTTATCGCCCCCGCCCTTGCCCTCTTTCTGGCTGCAGCGTCGGTCGCGTCCCAGGGGGATGAAGACGGGCTCATGGAACTGCTCGACGCGCCGACGGCCGAGGATCTGGCGCGCGAGCTCGACGCCATGGTCGCCGCCAACGACGGCAGCAGCATCTGGGCTACCGCCACCAAACCCGGCGCCGACTACCGGCGCGAAGATTTTGGCCGATGGTTTGCGGACACGTGCCAGCGAATTCCGCTTGCACTGCGGCCGATCGTTACGCTTACCGCTGGCCGGATCAAAACCCTAGCAGCGGTTCCCGGGTTGCTCCGATGGCTGACCGACGAAAAATGCGCGGCCGATGCGTTTCGACGCGAAGCAATCGTCTACGCGCTGGGCGAGATCGGCGATGCCCGGGCAAAGCCGGCCCTCCAGGACCTGCGCAATAACGAGGAGGAGTGGACCCGCTTCTTCACGGCGGAGGCGCTCCTGCGTATCGAGGGGACGCCGCCAGCGCCCGCCCCCCGACACCCGGGCGTGAAGGGCATCCGGGTCGCTACGGTCGGTCGCGCGGTCTGGGGGAACGCGGAGACGGACCACTACTACCAGACTCTCATCCGAAAGACCTTTGGAGGCGACTACGCCAGCCAAGGGCTGGCGGCCGTCATCAACGGCAGCATGGGCGGATGGCGGGGCAAAGGACTGACCGGTTTCCTTGACTGGCTTGCCTTCGACGAAGTGAGCAGGCCGCGCTTCGACGCGATTGTTCTGCACGGCGTCTACGTGAACGAGACGAACCCGCTGCTCTGGTGGCGGCTCTACCACTACGCGCGCCGTGGGGGACTGGTCTTCATGGATGAGGCGTCCATGTTCTGGCCGCGCAAGCAGTATGAGAACAAGGGCTTCACGGCTCGCGGCGGTGTGATTCGCGGACGCGTGATCCACCGTTTCTTCTATCCGCGGGGGCCATGGGACAGCCTCTATCCGGAGCGCCTTGAACGCCACCCGCTCTTCCCATCGCTCGATGGCCTGCCGCTGCCCGTAAAGGAGCTCTATTGTGGCTATCGCCCGATCGGAAGCGGCGGGTCGCTCCTGATTGCGAGCTCGGCCCAATCGCTCGTTCGGTGCATCGCTAACGCCACACCCAGAAGCGGGTTCGAGCCTGCCATACTCGAACCGTTCACCCGCACGGCCGTCACGGGGACCGAGGAGGCGCTCCCGCAGATCATCTCCTGGCTCGCCGAGGGCCCGCAATGGCAGGTCGCCACGCTTGACTGGCGCGACGAGCCGCCGGCCGGAACAATTTTGCGGGCAGGCCAAGCCGTGCCAATCTCGCTCGTTACGTCCCTGCATGGGCCGACCGACGAGATCCAGCCCTGCTGCCTCGTTTTTTCGCCGCAAGACAAGCTCGTGGCACGGCAGTGCGCAGCCGCTCAGACCGGGGAGCCCGGCGACCGCATCGCCACCGACCTCTCGCTAACGCTGCCGGGGACGGCCGAGCCCGGCGCATACACGTTCCGCGTTATCCTGACCGCCCCGGATGGAACGGAACACGCCGCCGTCGAACGCACGTTCCAAGTCGTCGGCCGCTTCGACCTGACCCAGACCGGAGTCCCGCCCGTCGTAACCGCCGATACGGACGCTGTCATACACCTGCGCGCGACGGACCACGGCCGAGGCCCTGTTCTCAACGGACAAGCGCGACTGTCACTGGTGAATGCCGACGAAGAGAGGACCTACATGACCTGGCGGACGGCATGGGCGGGACCGGGCGCCGACGAGATCGCATTCCAGGTGCGTATCCCCGGAGATCTGCCGCCGGCGCAGTACGACATGGTGGGCGAAGTCGGCGATGCGAACGGGCGGACATTCGGGCGGTGCACGACGCCCCTAGCGCGGCAGGCCGGCTACGGCGAGCGGGAGCGCTTCATGTGGTCGGAGTGGGCCCAAAACAGCGACGGCTATGCGGATCTGCGACGCAAACTGGGACTCAACACGACCTACGGCTACGGAAGCTGGCAGCACACACCCGGCTTTCCCTACGAGTACGCGGTCATCAACCCCCCGCAGTACACACGCGGCGTCGAACTGGGAGACTACTACCTCGGCCGGTCAGCTGGCGCCCAGGAACGACAGGAATGGCTGCGATGCGGGCGAACCAGCCTCGAGGATGCGCGCGCCGTATCGGTCAACTTGATTGAAGAGGTCCAGATCGCGGACGAGACACGCGGTCCCGGAAGAAGAGCGCAGTTCCGCCGCTTCCTGCAGGACATCGTCGGCACGACGGACGCTCTGAACGAGCGAACAGGCTGTGACGTCACGGCGTGGGAGGAACTCCCTTACGCCATGCACGAAGGCAACTTCGGCGAGCTTTCGGGTCAGTTCCACTACTACTACCGCGATCACATCCTGCACATGCGCGCCGACTGGCTCAGGGAAGAGAACCCCTACCTGCACGTTGAACCAGGCATGGGCGCGGGCATGAGTTCGTCGTTCTACGACGGCATGCACATGCGCGGCTACGTGCACAACCGCATGTCCTGGTTCCCCCTCTATCACACTCGAACCCTTCCCGCATACGGCACGGAGCCGATGACGTGGCTCGTCGGCATGCGCTGGTTCTGGACGTTCGCCGCACAGTCGCGGGTCGTATGGTCCTCGATCGCGGCCGGCGGCCGGCACATCCTGAACTACGCGCCCGGCGACAAGTTCGGACAGGTGCTGTATAACCCAGACCACACGCTCTCCCTGAACGGCTCCGCCTACCGTGAGGTGATCGACGCGGTTCACTCCTACGAGCCGATCCTCGGCCTCGTCCGCAATCGCATCTCGCACGATGTGATCAGCTTCGACTGGTCGGGCGTCTACGGAGGCCAGCCGGATACGCAGCCAGTCCTGGAAGCGCTGTTCTATCTCGGCATACATCCGGACGAAACGACGGATGTCACGACGGCGCGCGTCATCATCGACGCACACGGCCGCATGCGGGACTGGCAGGAGAAACCTGCGGCAGTCCGCCGCGCCGTGGAAAACGGAGCCGTCTTGATCTGCGCGGTGGGTGGGAGCTCCCAGCTCGCCGCAGCATTCGGGGTCCGCTTCGATGCGGGCACGGCGGCGGCAACCGCCGACCCGCTCCGCGTGGACCTCACGCCGCTGGCTGACCTGCTGCCAGGGTTGGAAGGCGCATGGCTCTCAGGCAAACGCGGCGGGGCGAACGGCGCGGCGGCGGACAGCGGGCTGACGGTACGCGACGGGCTGATCTACGGCCGCGTCGGACAGGGCCTATTCATCTTGCTCAACGTCGACAGCCCGTACACGGGCGCCTACATGGGCGACTCGACCCCGATCGACTTCGAGGGCTGGACCCGCCTGCTGCGAGCGGCGCTGGCCAGGCAGGGACTGCCGACTCCCGCCTACGCGGCCGACGCGGCCGGAGTGGTGGACCGACGCATCCTATGCCACGAGCTCGAGACCGCAGACGCCAGGCAACGCTACCTGATGGTGCAGGCCAATGACGTGCTGGAGGGATCGCTTTCGGGTTGGGGCGTCGACGCACTCGCCCACCGGGCCATCGCCGAATACGCACCAGCCGCACCCCACGCGCTGCGCAACGAGGATGACACGATCGCGCTGAAGTGGTCACAGCCAAAGCCGGTCGAAGCCCAGCTCTGGGTACGGCGGCACTTTAAGGCCGAATCACCGGACAACCACCCAGCCGCCGTCTTCCGGGTGTTCCGCGACGGCAAGCCGCTGCCGATGCCGACCTACGACGCGAAAGAGGGAGAGGCGCCGCCGCCAATAGGTCGGCTGCCTGCGGCGGGGGCGGGGAACGTGTCGCACTGGGAAGCGGCTGGCACGGTGCTGCCGCTGACGGAAGGCACCTACGAGTTGACGCTCACGGGCACCGGGCGCGAGGTCTTCGTCGAACGCGTCGTGCTGCTGCCCGCTGAAGTTACCGCACGCGTGGTACTGGACGATCCGGGCATTCGCGCCCTCTACGACGTGAGGAGCGACACGCGCTACACCGTAAACGCAGCGGGCAACCTGAGAATCGTCGACATCCCGCTCCGCGCCGGTGACGCCTCGCTGCTCGCCATGCTGGAAAAGCCCGATGCGAATGTCACCGTTGCACCGGTCGGGCCGCACGTCGCACGAGGGCGAACGGTCGGACTGGAGCTGTCACTGGTCGACGCCGAAGGCAGTGCCCTGCGAAGCAGTCACACGCTCGTGGCCTCCCTACTCGACGGCAACGGCGACACCGTGCCCCATAGCGGACAACGCACGCTCCTCGCGGGTGGGCGGACGACGTTTGCTTTTTGGATCGCACAATCCGACCCGCTCGGGCCGTGCCGTATCGACATCCACGATCTGACCACGGGAGGACGGACGCAGGTCCCCGTGATCGTCGGCGAGGCGACAACCGAGCACGCGCCGGAGCAGCAGCGGCCGCCGGGCAACCGCCTCGTCCTCGATGCTATTCCAGACTTACGCGAACCCGATATCGCAGTCTTCGACCTGGCCGGAACGTTTTTCAACAGCGCTGACAAGGACTGCGTCGTCGAGCTCGTGACGCCGCTACCGGATGCGTGCTTCCCGGGCGGACCAAAGTCGCGCACATTCGGCGCGAAGGCCGGGGTATGGACGCCTTTTCGAGTGACCACGGTGCTGACCCGCAAGACGGCTCGCGCCGTGCGGCGGAGGGACCTGACCATCCCAATCTCACTGCGCGCAGACGACACGACTGTCGCCCATGCCGAGGCGCGCCTGCTAACAAATCCCTGGGACTGCGAGCCCACCACCGTCGGAACGCTAACCGGCGGCCAACTCGTCCTGACTGCAACCAACGCGACGCGGGCCGCCGTAAATCTGAGGGTGAACCTGTCAGGCCCCGACGCACTGTACATCAAAGATGCGCTCAAATCAGTCGTCCTCAATGCGTCCGGGACGACCACAATCGTGTTTCCCAGCGCGCGCAACGGAGTCGACACGAGCGACGGGGTATACGAGATCGCCTATACCGTCGACGCGGGCGCCGGTGCACAGACGGGCGAGACCCGGCTTGAGGTGCGGACGGAGTCCAGTTGGTGGATCGCAACACGGAAGACCGGCCCGGCCATGGCGGGACCGGCAGGCCGCCTTTCGCTTGAAGCCGGCGACGGCGACGTTGACCTCGGCCTGGGGGACCTCGACACTGCCGGTCCGTGGAGTCTGCCTGCCAAGCTCTTCGGACGCGCGCAACCGCCCGAGGGCTGGACGACGCACTCCTTCGGTTCAGGCGTGCAAATGGACGAGCTCGAACCCCTGCCGAAGTGGGACACCATCGTTCTGGCGGCCACACGCGTGCAGTCGCCCGAAGACTGTGACGTTGTGGTCAAGGTGGGTCGCGAGAACCACGCCTACGTCTGGCTCGACCGCGAGCTGATCGAGGACAGACGCGAAAAGGTCGACCGGTCAAAAGCCATCCGCGGGGGCGAACCGGGCCACTTCATCGGCCGCGTCCGGCTAAACGACACGGTTGTCTACGACACACGCCCCGACCCGGGCGGCATGATGGGGCGCGACCGACTGGGTGAAGCACACCTGCGCGCGGGGAGCAATACGCTGCTGCTCCAATGCAAAATCAATGCCGACAGCCCCCAGAATCCCGGCAACTTCTTTGTCTTTCTTTTCGACGCGCACAGCGGTAAACGGATCCGATCGCTGACCTACAACGTGGAACGCGTTCGCTAACGGTGGGGGAATTGCGCCCTTGTGTCGGCTGGAACGCCGGCAATGCGCGGTCACTGAAGAGCGTCTGCAGCGCGATCCGCAATAGAGCGGCTGGCAAAGCGGCTATACGGCGGGGCGAATGGTGAACAGGAAGGATAGATGATACAATGACGCAACAGCACAAGCGAGTCGCCGTGAAGCTGGCGGGCGAGCCCGGAGTGCGCTATTCGCGCGAGCCGCTGACTTTCGGCGTCCCCTTTGCCGACAACACGTTCCCACGCGGGACGCCGCTCCGAGCGGTTACGGCCGACGGGCGGTCTCTACCGATCCAGACGGCATGCACGACGACGTGGGACAAGGATCTGCGCCACGTCAAGTGGCTGCTCGTCGATCTGCAGGCCGATCCGGCGGCGGATGGCGAAACGGTGTGGCTGGAGATGGCCGAGCGGTCGGACAAGTCGGACGCATCCGACGGAGCGACCCCTTTGACCATCGCCACCGCCCACGCCGATGGCATCCTCACGATCGATACGGGCGTGCTGCGCCTGCGGCTACGCACGGACTTCCCGCATTGGGAGCAACGCACGTGCGACTCTCCCTTCGCCGGTTGCGAGGTCAAAACCGCGGATGGCTGGCGCGAGGTCCTGCACGGCCCCGGGCTACTACTCTACATGAAGGATCAGCACGGCAACCTGTACACGTCGCTCTGCGCCTCACCCCCGCCCCGGGTCATCGTCGAAGAGCAGGGGCCGTTGCGCGTCTGCGTGCTGATAACCGGACACCTGTTCTCCGCGCAGGGCGTGCGCTTCTGTCCCTACCGGTTGCGTATCCACCTTTACGCCGGAAAGGCGGACCTGCGCATCTTCCACACCTTTGTCTTCGACCAGGATCCGACCCGGGTCGAGCTGGCCGCAATCGGACTAAAGGTGTTTGTGCGAACCGGCGACAAGGCGGTTGCGGCCATGGGGGGAGAGGACACAACTTTATCGGAAACTTTGTCGAAGCCAGAGACCGACAAAGCTCGCGACAAAGAAGGTGAGCGTGTCCTCTCTCTCCTCCAAACCGACGATCTCCACTACACGACCGCGCTCGACGGTTCGCCGCTTGAAACGGGCGCGCGAGCGTCCGGCTGGGCCTCATTGGGGGGCGACCGTGCGGGGGTAGCCGCCGCAGTACGTGATTTCTGGCAGGAATATCCAAAGGGATTCCGCGTCGAACGCGACATGCTAGACGTGCGAATCTGGCCCGAGGACGCGCCGGGGCCACTTTCGTTTCTGACACCGTTCCGGAAACCGGCGATCTACTTCAACGGCACACGGGACGAGGCGAAAGTCCGACACCTGCTCGCCGAGCGTCCCGCCGCGCCGCTGAACCTGAAAAGCTTCGGAATCGCCGGCATCGAAGACGTGCGCTGGGTCGAGGACGTGGTGGCGCGCCTCGCGCCCGGCCGCGTCATGAGCTACAACAACACGGGCACAGACAACGGAATCGGCGCAGCCAAAACGACCGAGTTTCTCCTGCGTTTCGCGGACGCGCCCGTGGCGGACACCGAAGCCGACGCCCTGGCCGCGTCCGTGCAGGAGCCGCTCGTCGCCATCGTGAACCCAGACTACCTGTGCGGCACGAGCGTGTTCGGCCATTTTCTTCCAGCGGGCGACTCTCGCTTTGCTTCCGTCGACCAGTACTTGGACACGTACTTCCCTCAGATTATGATCGACCCGATCGAGCGCTGCCGTCTGTACGGCATGATGCGCTACGGCAACATGATCTGCCTGCATTCGCCAGCGCCTCCGTGGGTGTACCATTTCTACAAGGACACCGAGCCGGAGAAGGCCCTGCGCTATATCGGCCCGTTCCACAACGAGTCCTTCGACCAAGTGATGGCCGTCTGGGGCCAGTTCCTCCGCTGCGGCGATCGCCGCGACCGGCGGATCGCGGAGCTGGCCTCGCGGGCCACCGCGGATGTCGGGTTCATCCACGCCTACCCCGACGACGAAGATCGGGTCGGCTGCATCCACTACCACAACGCGCATGCGTGGAGCGGGACCCCGTGCTGGTCGCACGCGATCGTGGACGGCATCATGACCGACTACTACATCACGGGCAACCGCCGGCTGCTTGACGTGGCGCTTGAGGCGGCGGACGGCGTAGTGAACCTACTCACGCCCGCAGGGATCGTGAACGCCTTCTCGCGGCTGGTACGCGAATTCACCGGGCCGCTGACCATCCTGATGCAGGCCTACCAGGCGACGTGGGCCGAGCGCTACGGCACACCCGCCGCCCGTTCGCTGGCGTGGCTGTTGCGCACCGTGCGCACGCCGGGGTGGCTGCCTTACAGCGTCTACACGCGGGGGCCGCGCGGTGACGAGGCCATCGTCGAGCCGGAGTTCCCGCCCAGCGTAACGACCGCCAACCTCTACCAACTTTATGCCGATGCATGGCGGCTCTTCCCTTCCCAAACGCTGCACGACTTCCTGCTCGCCGCCGCCGATCACTGGGTCTGGCGTTACCCGCGCAAGGCCGCCATCGCGCACGACGGCGTGGTCGTCTGCCTGGCGTACGAAATGACGGGGCGCCCTGAGTACGCCGCGCACGCCCTGGAGGTCGTGTCGGCCTTCCCTCGGGAAGGCCTCTCGGGTCAGAACGAGGAAGCCCTGTATACACTGCTCAACCGCACGCTCTGGACGGACGGCGCAACCGAGGGCAAGGCGGGGGGAGAGCCGGTACTGAACCCATACACGATCGACTACTACTCATGGATCCCGAGACTCATGCGTACGGTGGTCCAGGCCATGGACGCGGACCCAGAGGGTTTCGCCGAGCATGCCCGCGCATGGCGAGCCCAACGGCAGGAGCTGCCCGATTTCCAGTGGGACAGGCCGGAAGACATGAAGGCGCTGAGCAGTCTCGGAGTTCTCGCCACCGACCCAACCGGAACATAACATCCTATGCCTGATACCCCCAACATCCTCCTGATCACCACGGACCAGCAACGCTGGGACACGGTCGGCGCATACGGCGTTGCACCGGTCAAGACACCGAACTTGGACGCGCTGGCAGCGCAGGGGGTGCTGTGCGACCGTGCCTATTGCGCGAACCCGCTGTGCATGCCGAGCCGGACCTCGATCCTAACGGCACAGTACCCGTCGCGACATGGGGTGTATACCAACGGCGTGGCGGCGGACGAAGACTACAACGCGTCTATCGGCCGCGTGCTGGGCGAACTGGGATATGCCACTACCCTTGTCGGCAAGGCGCACTTCAGGCCCTGCTCCAACGGCGCATCACTTGAAAGCCCGCCGCAGGTATACGATCTGGATTTCTACCGGAACTGGTCGGGGCCGTACTACGGGTTCGACCATGTAGAGCTGGCCATCTGCCACAGCCACGAAGCCCCGGCGTGTGGCATGCACTACGGGGCGTGGCTGGCGGACCGGGGCGTGGACACGATGCACTACTGGGGCCGGCCAGACCAGGCCTATACCTCCGTCGGACCCTGGGATCTGCCAGAAGAACACCACAACTCGCGGTGGGTCGCGGACCGAACCATCGCGGCCGTCGAGCGAGCCACCTCGGCAAAGCAGCCGTTCTTCGTCTGGGCTTCATTCCAGGACCCTCACAATCCGGTCGTCGTTCCCGAGCCATGGTATTCGCTGCACGACCGGGCTACCGTGCCAGACTACGGACTACGCGAAAACGAGATGCGCGACAAGCCCCCCTTCTACGAAGAATTCCTCGAACACGGCACCTTCGATGAGGGGCGCGTTACCGCTGGCGGCATTGATAGCTGGCCGTGCCTTGGGAGGCAACTGACGCGGAACGAGGCGATTCCGCAGGACTATGCCGGCATGGATCGGGAAGCGAACCGCCGCAACGCCGTGGCCGCCTACTACGGGATGGTCTCGCTGGCGGATCATCATGTCGGGCGGATGGTCGCCGACCTCAAGGCCCACGGCCTGTTCGAAAACACGTTGATCGTGTTCACCTCCGACCACGGGGAGTACCTGGGTAACCACGGGGTCTGGTGGAAGGGGCTGCCCGCATACGAGGACTGCCACCGCGTGCCGCTGCTCGCCTGCTGGCCGCGGGCAATTCCGCCCGGCCAACGGAGCCATGCTTTGCACAGCTTGATCGACCTCGGTCCCACGTTCGCCGCTGCGGCCGGCGGCCGCAGGGGATCAGACTGGCAGGGGAAAAACCAACTGGAGGTCTGGCGCGGCAGGCGCGAGTCCGCCCGCGACCACGCCCTGATCGAGTTCCGCCCCACCGATTCTGATTTCCAGCAACTCACTGTGGTCACTGCCAACCACAAGCTCGTCGCATATCCCGGGCGGGACTGGGGCGAGCTGTACGATCTGGGGGCCGACCCGGACCAGGTCCGCAACCTGTGGACCCGTCAGGAAGCGGCAAATCTGAGAAGGCGTCTGGAGATCATTCTGGCGCACAGCCGAGAGAAAGAGAGAGAAAGGCGCCCGCGCGTCGCACCGGCGTGAGACGTGCAGAGCGATATGAGACGAGAGAGTAGCCAGAGAGTCCGGCTCGCGGGGACACGCGACAGGAATGTGCAACATCCGGCACACACAAAACAAAGGCTAAGAATAAACACCATCTTGACTGCCGAGCGGCAGCGTACTTACATCGAAACCATCCGCAAGACCGGAAGCTGGGCGTTGGCCAACTGGGACCGAGTTGTTGCGGAGCCTGACCTGCAGTGTCACTACAAGGGTCCGTATTTCTGGGCCTCGCTCGGCAACATGGAAATGGAGGGCGGCGCGATGGTCGGGCGTTTCTCGCTTTCGTAGAGGCCGGTTCGTGCATAAGTGCTTGCGAATTGAGTCTTGCCCCAGAGTCGGGGTTCTCGTACGGTTTTCTCCGAAATTGGGAACTTCACGTGGCGCAGCAGGCGTGTTGTCCGGGGCTCGGGAAAGCCAATTCCTATTGGCGGCAGGCGATTACTTGTCACGTTAGGCAAAAAACAGAACAGGGAGAGTTTCACATGAGCCATCGATCAGTCGGAGAGCTGTTCTCAGAGTCAAAACCTTTTCCTGAAATGCTCTCGGTTGTGACTGACCCGGACTTGGAGGTGTTCCAGGTGACGACCGATCTGGAGGGAGCTGGGAATGCCCGAGGCGCGTTCTTCTCATCCGACAGTTCCCGTTTCTTCTTCTCCCGGCACTGGTCGGCTGGTGGGCTGAGCGGGACCGTGGAATACACTCTCTGCGAAGTGAACGATGGTTTTGCGTTGCGCCGATTGACAGACGACGCGGACCCCAGGTCACCGGTGTTGACCCCGGATGACAGGTTCTTCTACTACTTTGCGAATCCTGCAGAGGGGGAGAAAGACGATGTGACACTCAAACGGGTGGATCTCACGACCTTTGAAACAGAGCAGATATGCGTCTTTGACAAACCCGTTGAAGGTGTCGGCAAGCGGCCCAAGGCAGTAATTCCCCGGGTGGGCTCCATTCGGGCGGACGGAAGAATGCTACTCAGTGGGTTCAACTTCGAGACGGAGGGTGGCGAGGACCACTTCGCGCCGGTCTGCATAGACTTGGAGACATTAGATATCCACGGATTCGATTTCACTCCATGGTCCTGGCGGGTAGGAGGTTCCTACTTTCCCGGCACAGACCCGAAGTACATGAAGCGCGTGCTAATGGGAAGAAGCGGCATCAGTCAGCACTGGGACAAGGACGGGAACTACACATCCAAGGAATACGGCTACTCGGCTTTGCATATTGTCAGTGAAGAGGGGGAAATCCTGGGCACGTTGCCCTTTGGCGGCGACAAAGAAGAGAATATGAGCCACTGTTGCTGGAGAGGCGCGAACTATGAGGTTTTGTCGCATTCCGGTATGTTCCACAGCGCTCCGCATTGGCGAGGCGCTATTCTCTGTGCGGCACCCGTTGAGTGTCCTCCGGAACATTACCCGCTGGGACGTCACATCCCGGGCGCACAGCGGGTCGAGTTGACGCGCAATTTTGTGCGACCGGACGTGTGCCACATCTGCTGGCACCGGGACGGTATCCACGGCGTATGCGATACTGAAGGCTGGGAAGGTCGCGGCACGCCATGCCTACAGGGACCGGCAGCGTTCCTCTACCTTGCGACTGTTGTCGAGAACGGTGACGAGGACCCGTATATCATCACGAAATATCTCCTCCATCCACGCAGTTCATGGAACGGCGCGTTCACTGAGAATTGCCAGGTTCTGTCACCAGACCTGAACACCGTGATCTTCAACTCGGATTGGACCGGCAAGCACGGCCAACCCCAAGTGTTTGCCGCGCGCGGGTTCTCGTTCCCTTCGGTCGACTGAAACAGGGGAAACTGACAGACAACGAAACGCGCGAAAGGGCTTTTGCCAGCCCGTGTTGACCCATGCTATTGGAGAAAGAGAGTGCACTGTATGGATTTAGTTGAGGAACTCAGTCTTGCGGAACCGATGCCACACGAGCCCGCATTCCAGGTGCGGACCCAAGGCATCTATCATGTTGTCACGGATGGGGGTAATGTGATCGCCGTTGTCGTGCGGGACAAAGGCACTGGCGGTGCGCTGCTGGACGTCTTGCGGTTCAGACCGTCGGATCCGACTCTGGATCTTGTCCTGCCCGAGGGCGACTACCACTACGCGACGCGCCTGGGTTTCGGTGCAACGTTCAACTGGTCGGTTGACAGCATGTTCCAAAGCCCTGACCAGGACCGACTGGACCTAATCGCGTGCGAAGTCGACTCAGTTGTATTCCAGCATGCCGGCGAGTACCAGGGCGGGACTACTCTCGATGCACGGCTTGCCATCGGGTACGACGCGGCAATGGGTCAGTACTCCTATGCATTCACCTGGGATATTGCCAGTACCCGCACAGTAACCGGGGAGTTCAGCAACGTTTTTCACCGCAACCTGATGCACAGCAACATGGACATGAGGGAATACGACTACGGTACATACGTGCGCAAAGGAGGCTCGTGGGAAACCTATCCCGTCTCTATCATGGTCACGGGATTGGTCAAAGACCGCTTGACCCGTGTTCCGCTCGAGGTAGGCGGCGGCAGCGGGCATATCAACCGCAGTGGAGTCGTGCCCATGATCATTCATCGGCGCGCAAACGCGCCACTGTACGTTGGGTCTTGTGATACATGTTTTGACCTGCATCAGACTGCGGACGTATCCGCCGGAACCACGACGCGTATTGAGAGCCGTTTTCAAGATGTTGGTTCCATCCTCGCCGCCCACCCGGATGCGGCAAGTGCCATCGCTCTGGACAACATGCCCGGGGCCTACTCTTTTCATGTCGGCAAGTGTTGTGATTTCACAGAGACGCTGTCGCCGACCCAGCCGTGGTCCGGTGGAATATGGGCTTGGCAGGGCCAGCAACCCGCAGTGGTCACTAATGAATGCGCCCACAGCGGGCAACACTGCTTGAAGCTCGTGTCGAGCGACGACGCCGCGATCTTGGTATCACCCTATGGACCCGAGTTGACGCTTGTCAACAACCGGCGCTACCGGTTGTCGGCCTGGTGCAAACTTGACGGCGGCAAAGGAAGCAGTGCCGGCATTTCTCTGTCGGCATTTCGGTTCACACCAAGCAATTCGGTCAGCCGCGGAGAGTCATGCATCTCAGACAGCACTGATTGGACGCGTCTGGACGTGATCATTGACAGCCGCAACGTGGAATGCGGACAGATGCTCCTCACGGTGCAGGGTAAAGCCATAGCGTTCTTTGACGACATTCTCGTGGAGCAGCTCGACTGAGCAAGGCCATGCTCATGGTGCGAGGAATGACTCATCCCATACTTTTAGTCAATTCATTTTGTCGATTGTCGAGATACGAGGTCTATACCTTATTGCCTGCTACCGAAAGAGGATCACTGTCCCTGCCCATGGAACAAAAATCTCGTACGCCCCCATATCCACGCTCTCGTTCAGTAACCGCGACTGCCCGGCCAGGTCGAGTGTGCCAATCATCCAGACCTGGTTGGTCCCTTTGTCGATGCAGGGCGAGGTTCTCTTCAGTCGGTAATTCCCGGCCGAGGCATTGACAAATTGCGGATCGTTTGTGGTTGAGCTGAGGAATATTGCACCCAAGGGCTCCGTGCAACAGTGTGATGCTTTTACGGATGCGCCTAGGTTGCTCCAGTTGCTGACAACACTACCCGCGTAGTCAGCGTTGAATTGGATGACCGTATTGGTGATAGTCGCGGCGCCATTACTCCGCTGCCAGATACCGAAACCTTTGTTGCTGACGATTGAGCAGTTCTCCACGTATGCAGGGGCGCTTTCTATACCCACGCCGCCGCCTTTGAGACCTCCGTCGGCGGACAATTCGTTTCCCACCACTAAGCAATTACGCAGTGTCCCACCACGAATTAAGTATACGCCGGCGCCACCCGAAGCTGACCAGTTACGCTCAAGGTGACACCGATCCGCCAGGCCACCCTTCATGCAGATGCCGCCCCCGCGTGACCAGCCGCCGAAAGTAACTATGTTATCGATGATTTTGCTGTCCGTTACCGTTCCGCCGGTCATATACACGCCGCCGCCCCCACCATCGTGGGAATGAGTGGCCGTGCAAGTGTTACCCACAATCAAACAGTTGCTTACGATGCCAGCGCTCATCCACACGCCGCCACCGTCCCCATTCATATTGCCGTTCGTAATCGTCAAGCCGTCCAACATGGCGCCGGCCTCTGCCATGTAGAAACAACGCGTGCCGGACACGCCGGGTGCTTTGATAATAGTCGAGTCGTACCCGTTCAGGCCGCGCACGGTAATGTTTTTGGTGATCATGATTTGGTGGGGGATCGAATAGGTTTCGTTGGTCAGCAGTACTGTCGTACCGCCGACCGCGATCTCGACTGCATCATGAATACTGGTGGCCGCATTTGCCCAGGAGGCGTACGGGGCCACTGCAGCGCCGCTGGCCGCTACATACAACGAGCCAGGACAGGACACAATATAGTTTGTCTTGAAGCTTGTGACCACATCTTCCGCCGCGTTACTTACCGTGAGCAGAACCGAGTATATGCCTGTTGCGTACTCGTGGCTGGTTGTGCCCTTGTCCGCGCCATCCTCATCGGCGGTGCCGCCGCTGTTGTCGAAGTCCCACCAATAGTACAGGCCATTGGTGTTCGCGCCGGCCACGTTAGCCGTGAAGTTCACGGTGTGCAAAGCCAGACCGGACGGGTTGTCTGCGATTAGATTGCAACGGAAGGCGCCTTCATCATCCCGCGCCTCGTAGGTTCCCATATCCACGTGTGCGTCGTAAAGGCGGTCGTTGCCGTCCAAGTCCACGGCTCCACTCATCCATGCCAAGTACCCGCCCGTGTCCAGACAAGGCGAGCCTGGCTGCAGTCGGTAATCGCCCTGTACATGGGTCAATCCGTAACCACTCCCACCGTCCGTAAAATCCGGATCTCCGTCGGTGGAGTTAGGAAAAGCGGAAGATGTTGTCGTGCAGCAATTCGATATACTAGATCCGCTGAAATTGCACCAGTTTTCGCTTGGACTGCCGGTCGGATTGCCATCCGGAGTCTGGTTGTAGTAGATAACGCTGTTCCTGACATAGCCGCCCAACCGGCGGTAGATGCCGAAGCCCTTGTTGCCCACGATCGTGCAGCTCTCTACTATTCCACTGCTGAGCTCTATTCCCACGCCGCCGCCCGATATCGCATTCCCGTCCAACCCCGTCCCGCCTGCTTCGTTGCCTATCACCAGGCAATTGCGCAGGGTTCCGCCACCATTATATCCAATGTACACGCCGCCGCCGGCCTTAAATGACGAGTTTTCCCAGATATAGCAACGCTGTACCAGCGCACTGTTGCCATCCATCCGGATCCCGCCACCGCGAGCATACGACCCGGCCGTGTTCTTGTTCAGGCAAATCTCTGAGTCCTCCAGCGTGCCGGCCGTCATGTAAACGCCGCCACCGTCATTGCCAACGCTGTTATTCTTCGTTATTCGGCAGTTGCGTACGGTGCCGTCAGTTAGCCACAGGCCGGAGCCGACGACGTTATAGCCATTGCTGATTGTGAACCCGTCCACCACGGCGTTGGCATTGCTGACGTTGAAGATGCGGATGCTTCCGCTACTGCGGGCAACGGTTGTGAGATCCACGCCATTGAGACTTGTGACGGTTATACCGTTTGTCACGCTGATTTCCGCGGTGATATGGTATGTACCATTACTGACCATAACAGTGTCGTAGGTGGGGTAATTGGTGCTTGCGTAGTCCACGGCGGTCTGGATGTTTGTCGCCGCCTTACCCCAGGTCTCGAAAGGCGAAGTATGCGAGCCAACCAGTGACACATAGTTGGTGACTCCGGCCAGGCATGGAAGCGGGAGCAAGAGAAATGGGCCGGCCAGCAGAAGGAGCAGCAGGCAACGGGCAAGCATATGCTGAGGATGAAGGTAACTTTTCATATCATTAGTTGCCAAAAAGGGTTTCAGCAATGCCGTCCCCAACCAGTATGTACTCAGGTAGCACCACAGTGAAGCAGTCATGTTGTAGTGTAGTCTCCCCCCCCCCGCGTGCAACAGAAAAATACTCGAGATATCTGCTGAACTCGGACTACCTGGTCTTCTACGGCGCTGACCATGGCACAGGGCATGGTCATTCAGGGGCGGCACATAACGGCGGATGAGATTTGGTTTGATCTGCGGTCTGATGGCCTCCGACGCCCTCAACGAAGCCCAGAAGACACACCTGACTGAACTCAGGCTTAACCTCGACCCCTACAAACTCAGGGCACTTGTCGACGCAAAACAGCGATCCATCTTCAGCAAGCTAATGAAATCGCAATTAGCTCGTGTTGAGGATTCTGCGTTGTTACTCCAAATCCTCATCCCGAATTCCACTTGACCCCGGGGCCGGGGTTTTCGTACAGTTTTTTCTGAAATCTGGGGCTTTAGAAAAGCAATTTGCCTATTGGTCGCAGGGCGTACCGAAAGGGAAGGTGATGTCAATGGAACTGTCCAGCCGAGAACGTGTCACACGGGCCATTCATTTCGGGACTCCCGATCGTCCCCCGATCTCACACGCCATCCTACCGTCTGCCCAGTACCACTACGGCGATGCGTTGCGTGCGATCACGGACGCGGTGCCTGAAGATTTCGGCTGGCACCTCCTGCCCGACTTGCCCAAGTCCATGTTGCCGCCGCTCTACCGGGAGGGGCTCAACACCGATGAGTTCGGGACGGTCTGGAAGGTCACAGAGGCCGGCCGATGCGGGATCCCGGCCGAGGTCCCGATCGCCGAGGACTGGTCGAACTACACGAACTACGAATTCCCTCCGGTGTTCATCGTCGGGCCGCCCGCCTACCGTCTGTATAGCGGCCACATGGCAGGGCAAAGTGACGCGTACTACGCGCGCGGCGGTTGGATTGTCTTCTTCGAGCAACTCCAGCAGCTTCACGGGATGGAAGCCGTGCTGATGGACCTTGTCACGGAACAGTCTGAACTATTCAACCTGCGGGACCGGCTGCTGGCGTTCAATCTGGCGTGGCTTGATCGGTGGCTCGCGATGGACTACCAGGGCATCCATTTTGCCGACGACTGGGGCGGCCAAACGAATCTCCTGATCCCGCCGGCGACATGGCGGGCCTTCTTCAAGCCCGTGTACCGGGAGATGTTCAAGAAGGTTAAGGAAGCCGGCCGGGACGTGTGGTTTCACAGCGACGGCATGATCCTGGACATCTTGCCCGACCTGCTGGAGCTCGGCGTCGACGTGCTGAACTGCCAGGTGTCCATTATGGACCGCTCGGAACTGAAACGGTACGCGGGCCGGATTGCGTTTCGCACCGATATCGACCGGCAGAACGTCCTTCCTTTCGTGTCTCCGGACGAAGTAAAGGCCTATATCAATGAGTTGTTTCACGACCTGGGAACCGAACGGGGCGGAATTGTCGCCTGCGGCGAAATCAGCGAAGACGTTCCGCTAGCCAACATCCGGGCGATGTACGAAGCCTTCGCGGCGTTCCGGTGGTAATTCCGGCCACTCAGGCTGTGACGAGCATCCAGAGACCAGGGCAACAACGCCAGGAGTATCAATCGATCCTCTGTTTATGGATATTCGAAATCATATGCAATATTGACCTGGGGGCGGACGCTCATATCGTCACATCCACGACGTCGTCAGCGGGGCCACATACCAAGTGGCGCTATCTGGAAAGAAACAGGGTTCCGTGGAGCTGGGTTCGTGACGCTTCCGGCATTCTGCCATAGCGTCCGAGGTTGATTCGTCTGCCGTTCGGAAACGGTTCGGCGCTGTAATCGGAGGCTGGATCGCCGCCGTCGATGCAGGGGCTGGTGACCCTGTCGTTGGTCCAATCGCCCGCCCCGCCGCCAAGCGTTGGGTCCCAACGTCCGGACTTGCTCCTGAGATGCACATCGTTGGTGCCGGCGAACAGGGGATCCATGGTTGCGACATGGTCCATGTTCACGCCGGAAGAATTGTAGATGTAGGTGGAATTGTCGGGGTCACCGGACGTGCTCGAGTAGCTCAGGGTCACCGTTCCTCCTGCTTGAGCGATGTCATACCCTTCCAGGCCGGGGTAGTGGTCCGAGCAGGTGTTGGTCCAGAAGATGCAGTTCTGGACCGTGACGGTTCCTGACGCGACATAGAGCGCGCCACCGCGTTCGGAACCGAAGTTCTGCGTGAACGTGCAGTTTTCGAGTACAACGTCGGTGGTCGCATCTTCAACGTACAACGCCCCGCCCATGCTGTTTGCCCTGTCGGCCAACGCGTAGTAGTAGACAGCATTGCCGCGGAACTCACAATTGCCGAAGCGCGCCGTCGCGCCACCCTCAATAATGCCGGCCCCGCCATAGTAGTCGGACCCCACTCCGTTGCTTACGAACGAGGTATTACTCACAACAAGCGATCCGCCTATTTGATGAAAACCGCCGGCCATGCTGCTGCGCTCTTGCCACGTTGCTCGCCCGTTGCCCTCAAATGTTGAATCATGGATCTCCACGCTTGTAGCGTTTGCATAGAACCCGAACCCGTTGTAGGTTGCGCTGTAGCTACCGACATGTGTGTTGTCGCGGAACACGCAATTGGTCATGAAGACCGATCCACCCTCGAACCGGGCGCCAAGTCCGGTCGAGCCGGCGGGGCGGCGGCCTCCGGCGACGTGGCAGGAGCGCATTGTGAGATCGTATGTTCCGGATGCGTAGAGACCGCCCCCGGATGCGTTGCAACCGTTGGTCATGACCAGGTTGTCCAGGATAACGGTCCCGCCCGTGATACTCAGGCAGCGTCGATCGAGTATCCCGTCGATGAAGACAACGAGGCTCGGCCCTCGTTCACTACGTTGCATCTCGACGCCTGTGAAACCGCCGTAAATGGAACATGTGGAACCAACCACGACCTCGGCGTCGTCATACGTTCCCGCGGCGACCCATATTTCATTCGTACCCGCGGTAACAGCCAATGCGGCATCCGCCAGCGACGGGTACGCATCGAACCAGTTCTCACCGTTGTCGGAGCCCACTGCGTCGGGCTTGACGTGTATTACGTTGTCCGGGCCGCTTAGTGGTTTGGTGCCAGTCGTAAAGTTGCTGGAAACGTTGGCCCAGTCGGCGCCGTATGCGTTCGTGGCGTACCAACGGTAGTAATACGTTGTGGCGTAGTCCAGGCTGGCGAGTTGCACGGAGAAGACCGCGCCGGTCTGTTGGGGCGGATACACAAACACCGAGGTATCCATATTCGTGACAGTTGCATTAGTACCGTAGTACAGCGTGCAACTAGCGATTACATCCTGAGTTACCAGTTCGCCACGGACAACCGCCGCGTTAACGTTGGTCGTGTAGAATCGGTTCTCCACTATGGGCGCCGTCGCCGGGCTCCTGGACGCTTGCGCGATCCTGCCATAGCGGCCGAGATTGATCCGGCCGCCATGCGGTGACGGTTCATCGCCCGTGGCAAGGTCGGGATCCCCCACGTCTATGCAAGGGCTGGTGACCATGTCGTTGGTCCAATCGCCCGCCCCGCCACCAAGCGTTGGGTCCCAACGTCCGGACTTGCTCCTGAGATGCACATCGTTGGTGCCGGCGAACAGGGGGTCCACGGTTGCGACATGGTCCATGTTCACGCCAGAAGAATTGTAGATGTAGGTGGGATTGTCGGGGTCACCGGACGTGCTCGAGTAGCTCAGGGTCACCGTTCCTCCTGCTTGAGCGATGTCATACCCTTCCAGGCCGGGGTAGTGGTCCGAGCAGGTGTTGGCCCAGAAGATGCAGTTCTGGACCGTGACGGTTCCTGACGCGACATAAAGCGCGCCACCGCGTTCGGAACCGAAGTTCTGCGTGAACGTGCAGTTTTCGAGTACAACGTCGGTGCCCGCATCTTCAACGTACAACGCCCCACCCACGCTGTTTACCCTGTCGACCAACGTGTAGTAGTAGACGGCATTGCCGCGGAACTCACAATTGCCGAAGCGCGCCGTAGCGCCACCCTCGATGATACCGCCTCCGCCGTATAAGTCAGAACCCGTAGCGTTGTTTACGAACGAGGAATTGCTAACGACAAGCGAGCCGCCTATTTGATGAAAGCCGCCGGCCTTGCTGTTGCGCAGATTAAATGTCTCTCGCCCGTTATCCACGAATGTCGAGTCATGTATTTCAACGCTGGTACCGTTTGCATGAAACCCGAACCCATCGAACGTCGTCCAGTAGAGCCCGGGATGCGCATTGTCGCGCAATACGCAATTAGTCATGAAAACCGACCCGCCCTGGAACCTGGCTCCAAGCCCGATTGCTGCTCCGCTAGGGCGGCATCCGACAATGCGGCAGGCGCGCATCGTCAGGTCGTATGTCCCGGACGCGGACAGACCGGCTCCAGACGTGCTGTAGCCGTTGGTCATGATCAGGCCATCCAGGATAACGGTCCCGCCCGTGATACTCAGGCAGCGTCGATCCAGCTTCCCGTCGATGAAAACAACGGGGCTCAGCCCCCGCTCACTACGCTGCGTCTCAACACCCGTGAAACCGCCGTAGATGGAACATGAGGAACCGACCACGACCTCGTCGTAGTCATATGAGCCTGCGGCAACCCATATCTCATTCGTGCCCGTGGTAATGGTCGCTGCAGCATCGCCCAGCGATTGGTACGCATTGAACCAGCAGTCGCCGGTTTCGCCGCCAGGCGCATCTGATTTCACGTGTATTACGTTGTTCGGGCCGCCCAAGGTTTTCACACCTGTCGTGAAGTTGCTGGATACGTTGGCCCAGTTGGATCCGTATGCATTTGTGGCGTACCAGCGGTAGTAATACGTTGTGGCATAGTTCAAGTCCGTAAGTTGAACGGAAAAGACCGTGCCGGTCTGTTGGGGCGGATACAGGACCGCGACAGTATCCGTATTCGTGACGGTTGCATTAGTACCGTAGTATAGCATGCAGTTCGCGATTACATCCTGAGTCACCAATTCGCCGCGGACAACCGCTACATTGACGTTGGTCGAGTACGAACGATTCTCCACTACGGGCGACGTCGCCGGGGTCTTGGATGCTTGCGCGGTGCCGCCATAGAGACCGAGATTGATTCGGCTGCCATGCGGCGCCGGTTCATCGCCCGTGGAGAGGTTGGGTGATCCGGCGTCAATGCAAGGACTGTGCGGGAATAGATCGGTTGCCACGTAGCCTTGCGTGCCAGGGTCGTAACGACCGGTTGGACTGCGCAGATGGTAGTCGCCGTTACCGTAGTCGGCAAACATGGGTGGGTGGGTTACTACACAGGTAAGTGTGGCATTCCCTGTAGCGTCGGCGAAATGGTTGCTGCTTTCTGTATCGCCCAAGCGGCAGTAGGAGATGGTTGACGAGCCGCCGCTCAGATAAATGTCGCCACCTCGAATTCCGGCAGTGTTCGTGTACAGAATGGAATTAACAAGCGTCATGGAGCCGGCATGGACGGCTAAGGCGCCGCCTTCGCTTTGTGCCTCGTTGGCAACAAACGTGCAGTTGGACACCACGAGCGTGCCGTTGACTATGCGGAATGCACCGCCATCGCCTCGCGTATCAGTGGCGGTATTCCCGACGAACACGCAGTTTTCGGCGGTTACATTCGCGCCGTTATCCGCAAGCACAGCGCCGCCGCCGTCTTGCGCTTTGTTGCCGCTGAAGACGCAGTCGCGAAACACGGCGGTGCATCCCTCGGTCCGCACGGCGCCGCCCCCGAGGAAAATCCCCGTAGTACGCATCGGCGCCTCGTTGTCGGCAAAAATGGTATCTTCCGCAATCAGACTGCTGGTGCCCAGAAGCAGGATGGCACCACCCTTGCCATCTCGCACGTTGAGTGGGTATGCCGGTACGTTGTTTGAGAACAGAGAGCTCACAATGTTCAGCGTTTCATTGTTCGCATAGATCCCCATGGCACCTTTGTTGCCCTTGTGGACCGTGTTAAACGAGCCGTTGTGTGCAAATACAGTGTTGCTGATGGTTACGCTGCCGCCACTCAGGTATGCGGCGGCGCCCGCCGCTGTCTGGATAATATCGGGGAACTGGTTCGTGACGATATGGCAATTGAGAATGCTGATCGTATAGGCACCGTTGGCGTAGATGCCACCGCCGTACTGGCTGATGCCGTTACTGATCACGAGGCCGTCGAGAGTGGCGTTGGCGGAGATCGTCATAACGCGGCGGATGTTCGGCTGGGTCACGTTGCCGCTCAAGATCGTCGGGTATGCGTTCCAGTCGCGGTCACCAAGGGCGACCATGCCGTTTGTGAACCCGCCATACAGCTTTACGTTGTTGGTTGTGATAGTGAAAGCGGGATCTGATGCGTTTGTATACGTTCCCTCAGACAGCCAGATGGCCTCTCCTTCGCTCGCGCTGGCCAGCGCCTGTACCAGAGACGCTGCCTGCTCCCAGCCCGACCCGTCCCCTACCCCGTCCGGAGTTGCGAACTTCGTGGCATTGGCGTCTTTCACGCCCAACATGAGCAAAGCGCCAAGAACCAATGACAGAACTACAGATCTGGCGCCCACGTCCATTTTCCAGATTCTCCGATCACGCCCAAGAGCGTCTATGACTTCCGTCTGTATTAAGATTACCCATAATGCAATGCTCTGACTCAGGTAGCGTCACGGTGACACTACCTCTGACTGAGCGGTATTTTACCCTTCCCCCCCCCGCGCGTACAACAAAAAGTACTCGCAATTGGCGCCGGGGACGACTTGCGCGTCACCGAAGCCTATCTCCAGATGACAGGGCTCACGTGAGGTGACGGAGACGTTGTATTCGTGTTGCTTGTTGAAATGGAGAATGGCACGCTGAGAGCGGAATGGAAAAGCAAGAGAAGGCGGCATGAATTCGATTGATCTCAACGGTACGTGGGAGCTGTTGCACAGGCCCATGGGGGATGGTGTCGGAGAGTTGCTGCACGAGCCACTCACCGCGTGGGACGATGCGTTGTCGGCCAGCGTACCAGGTGAGGTGCACCTGGACCTGCTGCGCCACGGCATCATCGACGAACCCTTCTATGACAGGAACGTTGACGCCTGCCGTTGGGTAGAAGAGAAGGAGTGGTGGTTCCGGCGCATCTTCGTGATCGAAGCGCTCCACCGCGACCACGTTGAACTGGTCTGTGACGGGCTCGACACCGACGCGATACTCTGGCTCAATGGCACAGAACTTGGCAGAGCCGCCAACGCGTTCATCGACCATCGTTTCGAAGTTACGCATGCATTGCGGCCGGGGAAGAACACCCTCGTCGTCCGTCTGGACGCCGGCGTGAGCAGGGCAAAAGAGAAGCCGCTCGAGCGCTATGGGAAAGGCGCCTCGGAAAGCATCTGGGTGCGCAAACCACAGTTCAGCTTCGGCTGGGATTGGGCGCCGCGCCTCGTCAACTGCGGCATCTGGCGACCGATTCACATGGAGGTGCTGGAGACAGTGACGCTGCGCGATGTTTGGGTGCGCACGACTGTCGACGCGGACCATTCCGCCGACGTTCGCGTGATTGTGGAAGTCGAAAATATCTCGAAAAAGCCGGTCAACGCGCAGTTGTCGCTTGTCATTCCGGAAGTGGGCGACATCGCGATACCCCTGACCGCGATACCACCAGGTCTGCATCGCATCGAGCATTCTTTCCATGCCGACGCGCCCCGGCTATGGTGGCCGACGCCCTTGGGCGATGCGACTCTTCACACACTACACTCCAGGCTTGAGGTCGACGGGGCGCTCTTGGATGAGCGCGAGGTCGCCTTCGGCATCCGTGAGATCACGCTTGTCGAGACGCCGATCGAAGGCGTGGAGGGCGGTACGACTTTCACGCTTAAAGTCAACGGCGAGAACTTTTTTGCAAACGGCGCGAACTGGGCCCCATCCGACGGCATTCTTCCCCGCATCACCGGGGAGCGGTACGAGCAACTCCTGACGATGGCTCTCGAGGCGAACATCAACATGTTCCGCGTCTGGGGCGGCGGCATCTACGAGGATGAAGCCTTCTACCGATTTTGCGATGAGCACGGCATCCTCATCTGGCATGACTTCATGTTCGCCTGCTTCATCTACCCGGGAGACGACGAGGCCTTCCGGAACACCGTCGAGGAGGAGGTCACCGTCGCAACTCGCCGCCTGCGCAACCACCCCTCCATCGCGCTCTGGTGTGGTAGCAACGAAACGGACTGGGCTTTCGATAACAACTGGTATTCGGGCCTGGAGAAGAATTATAGCGCCGTGCTGGAACATGAACTAATTCCCTCTCTCATGAAAGACCTCGATCCCGACCGGCCCTATCGACCGACCAGTCCGTGGGGTGGAAAAGAAGTCAATGACGAGGATGCGGGAGATCAGCACTGGTGGGCACTTAGCATTGCCACCGGCGGAAACGACACGCTTGACTACCGCCATTACCGCCGGTGCCACTGCACCTTCAACTCGGAATACGGCTACTTTGGCATACCCCCCATCGCCAGTATACGCGACTATCTTCCCAAGGAAGCGCAACACATCGATTCACCCGCCTTTCGCCATCACACCAACGATCACGGGTTCATGGAGAAGGGCGGCAAGGGGCGGCTGAAAGTTCAGGTGGCTGTTGATGCACTCGTCGGGGACGCAGACGACATGACGCTTGAGCAACTCGTAGACGCCTCGCAACTGCTGCAGGCCGAAGCCCTCAAGGCCGCCACTGAGCAGGCGCGGCGGCGCAAGGGGGCCTGTGGCGGAAGCATGTTCTGGATGTTTTGCGATTCCTGGGGAGAGGTCGGGTGGTCGGTGGTGGATTACTACCTGAGGAAGAAAGCAAGCTACTACGCCGTGAAGCGCGCCTACGCGCCCGTGCTGGTATCCATCAAAGAGGAGGAGACAGGCGTGTCGGTCTGGGTCATCAATGACACGCTCGACCCCGTCAGCGCTCAGCTCGACTACGGGCTAGTTTCCTTCGATGGAAAGACGCACACAGGCTTCTCGGCAACGGTGGAAATCCCACCCAATGCATCCGTCCGCTGTGCGGACGAACGCATGACGCTGATGCGCAGCGGTGACTTCTATTTCGCCCGCCTGACCGCAGGGGAGACGCTGCTCAGCGAAAACGTCTTCCACTTCATGAACTTCAAGTCGATGAAACTATTGCCCGCGACAGTGTTGCTAGACATCGTCGACCAGACCCCCGAGACGGCAACGATTGAGCTGTCGACGGACAACTTCGCACATTACGTGCATTTAACGCTCCCGGATGGCATCACCCCAGAGGACAACTTCTTCGACATCCTGCCGGGTAGCAGGCGTCGAGTGGGTCTTGTCGGCAGTATGGATCAACTGCCGGCAATGCAACTGCACTGGCGAAATCGGCCGTTGGCTGTAGAAAGGATGAACCATGCTTGAACTTCGTGCGTCAGATATTACTGCATGCTTTGATGAGGCAGGCAATCTGTTATCGCTCTGCGGACCTACGAAATGGAGCTTCCCTGTTCCGGGATCGTTATGGAGCCTTGTGCTATCTGATGGGTTGTCCACCTTCAGGGCCATCCCTGAGGCAGCCTGTTCTTGCAAAGTTGAAACTGACAGAAAGCTGACTTTTCAATTTCATGAACTGCGTCTACCTGATCATAAAAGGGTCGAGTTGGATACTGCTGTTTGCTGGACCCTGGAGGGTGGACTTCTTCAGATGTCAATTTCCCTAGGGCCTCTGCTTGACGGGTTGGTGGTGCTTGAACTGATCTGTCCGGATATCGTTATTCCTTATCGTGAAGGCAAGGCAACATGCCTTCTCATTCCTCGGGAGATGGGCTGCCTGATTCATGAAGCCGCTGAAAATCTACCGGAAGAAGGAGAGAAACTGACCGACCTTGCTGATTTTCACATGCAGTGCCTCGGATGGATGGAAGAGGAACAGGGTTTGTATTTCGACACACGAGATTCCAAGGGTTGGATCCGCCATTGGCGGGGAGGGAAGCTTGAAGAGGGCAGGTTTGGTCTCTCCTGTTCCCACCTGCTTCCTCTTGGTGATCAGGCTGAAGGTGGTTTTGCCCTGCCTTATCCTATTACGTTGGCGCCTTTTTCTGGAGGATGGTTTGAGGTAGCCAAAATTTACAAAGTTTGGGCCCATACCACTGTCTGGGGAAGCCGTGGCCCTGATAAACGGCGCGACTCCTATATTGCAGATATTGCATGCTGGCTCTGGAATCGCGGAAGCATTGAGCATGCCACGACACCGGCGCGAGAGTTGGCAAAGCGAATAGGTTTACCGGTGGCTCTGGACTGGTACTGGTGGCACAAACATGGATACGATACTGAATATCCGGATTATTTTCCGCCACGGGAAGGAAGTGAAGCATTTTCTGAGGCGGTAAAGGGGTTACAAAAAGATAATGTCCATGTGCAAATTTATACCAATGGCATGTGCTATGACCTTGACGGTGTCGCCTGGGAAGAAAAGGGGCCTCAATGTGCCTTGCAGACTGAAGACGGTGGTTACCATGCTTATGCCTACAATGTGTTTACCAATCATCGTCTGGCCAACACCTGTGGTGCTTCGAAGGAGTGGAAAGAAATCATCTTGCAGATTGGCAGGAAGGCACATGCTCTGGGGGTAGAGGGGCTCTATCTCGATATGATTTCTGCAGTCGGGGGTATGAATCCGTGTTTTCACCCTGACCATGGACACCAGGCAGGAGGTGGGTGCTATGGGGTTCAGGGCTTTCGCGAAATTCTAAAGGCTTTGCGAAGCAAATACCCTGGACTTGTCCTCTCAAGCGAAGCTACCTCAGAATTCTACCTTGACCTGCTTGAAGGAAACATTACCCCCGGTCTTTCAATTGAGAGGCTAAAGTGGCAGGCGGAAATGTTTGGCGGAATGATGGAGCCGGTGCCGTTATTTCCAGCAGTCTATCACGGGCGGGCTGTCGCCTTTGGGAGTTACGCCATGATCGGCGGGATACCTCCCTTTGATGAGCTCTGGCCTGAAGAATGTCGCCCTGAGCCAGATAATGAAAAGGACTGGAAGTCGCTATATCCTGACCAGTTCGCCTTTGAACTGGCGCGAACCGTCTCCTTTGGCAATCAGCCCATGGTTTGCAACCTCTTATCTGATGAACTTGACGATCCTGCCCTAGCCGATGAAGTGGATTTTCTTATCCACCTGTCAAGATTTTATCACACTCACCGTGAGTACCTCCTCTGGGGGACCATGCTTGAACCGGGGATACTCCAATGTGACCAGGTAGAGGTCGCTTTTCTTCAGCGGTTTATATTCACTCCGGCAGGCGAGGAGACCGAGCTGCGGCGAAAGTTCCCTGCAGTTTTTCATTCAGCCTGGCAGGCACCGAATGGAGAGCGGAGAGTGGTATTTATAAACTTCACCCGGAATACTGTTAAAGTACTATTCCGCTCTGCTGTTCAGCGACAAATCGAGGCAATAGATGGATTCGTTAATACTGACGATGGAATCAAAGGTGTGATATATCCCCGGCAGGCGGTCAGCCTACCGTTCTCCATTTTTTCGTGACAAGAAGAGTAAGAATGAAACGTTCAAGTTGTGATCCGATCTCGTCGCCCGTTCTCGTCAACCGATAAGAGTATCGATTCAAAGGCAAAGAGGAATAATCATGTCAAACGCAAATAATTTTTTTCACGACCGTCCGGCCAATGGTGATTGGAACCGAGCCTTTCCCACGGGCAATGGTCGCCTGGGAGCGATGGTCTTCGGCGAAATCGATGAAGAGCGCCTGAGCCTGAATGACGACACCTTGTACAGTGGTGGTAGTCGTGACCGCATAAATCCGGACGCCTTGCCCAACCTGGATCGCATCCGCAAACTGATTTTTGCCGGCAAGCTTTCTGAAGCGGAGCGGGTCACCCGCGAGGCGATGACCGGTTTGCCGCCGATCATGCGCAATTACGAGCCCTTGGGTGATGTGTTGATTTCGCAGCGCTATTGCCCGACAGCCTATCCCGGTGTTGCCGGCAAAGGAGAGGATGATGAGGATCCATGGAATAGCGAGGCGTCTCAGGCACGTTTTGCGAATTACCGTCGTGAGCTGGATTTGGATCAAGCTCTTGTCACAACCCGCTTCGAAGTTGCCGGAACGGAGTTCAAGCGGGAGACCTTCACCTCTTATCCCGATGACCTTGTCGCCTGCCGTATTACCGCTTCTGCGCCTGGCCAGATTAATCTACAAATCCGTCTCGAGCGGGGGGATCAGTACTATTCGACCAAATATTTCGATACGATCGCTTTTCATCCGGGGCAGCGGCTGGTTCTGGTCGGACAAACGGGCAGCAACCAACCGATCTCCTTTGCCGCGGGACTGCGGGTGCTGGCCAAAGGAGGCACGGTCGAATGTCTTGGCGAAAGCGTTTTTGTCAAGGCAGCCGATGAAGTGATCATCCAGATCACCGGGCAGACGGACGAGAATACGGCTGATCCCCGGACTTACGTTCTGGATCTGTTGGCAAAAGAACCCGATTGGGAGGAGCTGCTGAACCGTCATATTGCAGACTATCAGAATCTTTTTCACCGTGTGTCGCTGCACCTGACAAGCCCAGCAGAAAATACTCCTCTACCCGTTGACAAGCGTCTGGAATTGGCGGCGGCGGGCCAGAGCGATCCGGAACTGGATGCCCTTTATTTCAATTTCGGTCGCTATCTCCTCATTTCATGTTCGCGTCCCGGCTCCCGGGTCGCCAACCTGCAGGGCATCTGGAACCAAGAGATCTCTCCGCCCTGGGGCGCGAAATATGCCCTCAACATTAACACCCAGATGAACTACTGGCCGGCCGAGGTTTGCGCTCTGGGTGAATGCCACGAGCCTGTCTTCGACATGCTGACCCACCTGCACAAAAATGGTCAGGAGACGGCACGCCGCATGTATGACTGCCGGGGCTTTGTCGCCCACCATATCACCGACAACACCTGTGACACCAACCCGGGCGACCGGAACATCCTCGCTTCCTATTGGCCCATGGGCGGGGCCTGGCTGGCCCTGCATTTGTGGGAGCATTATCAGTTCTCCCAAGACTTGGATTTTCTGGCGCACAGCTACCACATCCTTTACGATGCGAGCCTTTTCTTTGTCGACTTTCTGATCGAGGATGACAAGGGGCGCTTGGTAACGTGTCCCTCGGCTTCACCCGAAAATGCCTATCGCCTGCCCAACGGCGAATACAGCGCCATCTGCGCTGGTCCCACCATGGACAACAGCATCATCCGGGAACTGCTCCGGGCCACCCGGCAGGCCACTGCTTTGCTGGGCAAAGACTATCCGGCGGAATTCGACGAGATCCGGAAAAGGTTGCCTCCCTTGCAGATCGGCAAACATGGCCAGTTGATGGAATGGGCCGACGACTGGGATGAGGTCGAGGTTGGCCACCGTCATATCTCGCACCTTTTCGGCCTCTATCCCGGCAGCGAAATCGACCCCGCACAATGCCCTAAAATAACGGCCGCGGCCCGACGCACGCTTGAGCGGCGTCTCGCCGCCGGTGGAGGCGGCACCGGCTGGAGCCGGGCCTGGATCATCAACTTCTGCGCCCGCCTCGGGGAAGGCGACCAAGCCTATGAACATCTGCAATTCCTGCTCGGCCACTCGACTCTGCCAAACCTCTTCGACAACCACCCACCCTTTCAGATCGACGGCAATTTCGGCGGTACCGCCGGAGTGGCCGAAATGCTGATCCAGTCGCACCGGGGGAGCATCGACCTGTTGCCCGCCTTGCCGCGGCAATGGCCCGATGGAGAGGTAAAAGGCCTGCGGGCCCGTGGCGGAGCGGTCATCGATATGGAATGGCAGACGGGCAGATTGATCCGCTGCCAGATCGAGGCCCGGCATGATCTGCAAACCAAGCTGACCTATCTCGGCCGTTCATACCCGGTGACGATAAGCGCCGGGCAAAGTGAGGTCTTCGACGACTGCTTCTCCCACTTCAACGACCAGACACTAACTGATTCTTGCCGACATATTATCCCTGAAGTTAAATGATCTCAATCACTTCGTGAATGCAAACTCTCGGTATTGCAATCACGAGTCGACCATTTTTATGGACCCATTCACACTCGGTTTTTTTGGTTCGGGCAGCGACCAAGGTGGGCGATGACTTTTGACGAAGCGTGATTTTAATTGGTCCGAGAGGGGGGATTTCATCGACGGCTTTATTGATTCCGCTGCATAGGTTGACAAGATGAATGAAAGTGCTTTTGTGACGGCGGCGTAAGATGACCTCAATGCCAGTTGGGGCAGCAACTGTAATGGCCAGTGGTCCGATTAATTTGCGGGCCCAAGTGCCAAGTAGTTTTCTGGTCATGGGGTAGGCATTGACCAGAAAATCGCGATAGATATCGGCCGGCAAATAAAGCACTTGGCCTTTGCCGATGCGATTGATGACGGCTGCAGGGTGAGGCAAAGTATCGGTGCGAATCTGGTTGCGGCCTAAGTCGCCGAGGGCTTTAGCTGTGGTGGTTTTTAGCAGGCGCCACGTTTTGCTTTTAAGAGGGACGACCCCATCTGCCACCGGCAAATAATAAGTCATGTCATTAACCAGAGACCCGGGACGGCAACCTAAAAAAGAATTACCAAAGCGTTTAAAGCTCTGGGCTCCAGAGACGATAAGCCGCCCGCCCTTAATGACGTATTCTTTTAAATCCTTGACCATTTCATCAGACATGTCGTGCTGCTCAGGAGCGACGATTGCGGCAAAGTCATTCAGCTTTGGCCGCAGGGCCCACTCATCCAGAGTATCGACACCATAATGATTTTCCAGCATAGCATTAACGGCCCCTCGGACGGGGTCAATATTGGATGTCCACAACAGATTGCGGCCATTATTTTGCTGGCGTAAATGGTGTTCAGAGTGCAGAACCGCAACTTGTGGCAAGCTTTCTGTAGCTTGGCAAAAAGGTTTACGTTTGTTAATAAAGCGTCCCAGATCACGAAAGCGTTTTTGTCGCCAATCAATGAGGCGACCGTCGCGGATGAAAGTGTTTTCATAGAGCTGGACATTGCCACCAAAGGCTAAGATAACAGCGGCTTCCTGCTGTAGCATGGCGAGAGGTTTGTCGCACCAGGTCTGCTTTTCATCGTGGCGATAAAAGGTCCAGAGCATGAGGTCCCAGGGCTTACCCCGAGTCGACATGAAACGGGCCTCCTGACGGACACCTCCGACGGATTGAACGTCGCCGCTAATCCAGTCGACCGGAACCCTGGGTTCACCGGGGTGCTGCAGGGTGTGCAACCAGGCTGAACAGATCAGGAGTTCCGGCTTGTATTTGTGCATGGCCTCGCAGTAACGGGTGACATAATCTTCGAAGTTTTCCCGGGTAAAATTCCACCAGGCGGGCCAGTCGGAATCCTTTTCATCCCGGGGAGCCTTTTTGCCGCCCGAATGATGGCGGTAGGCCAGGAGGCACTTTTTGCAATAACAGGGTTCGACCGCCCAAATATCACCGTCGACCCAGAAACCGTCAACCTGATAACGGTCGACCAATTCCCGCATCTGCGGCAACATAAGCTCTTCCTGATAGGAGCCCAGCGGGCACATCTTTTTGTCGGCCTTGTCCTTTGGCTTTTTGCCCTTGGCGTCAACCACGCACCACTCCGGATGCAATGCGCCGGCTGCATTGTCCCAGATGCCGGAATAGTGACAGTGCAAGGGAATGCCCAGTTCGCGGGTCGCTGTCCGCCATTGTTTCAGGGCATCCTTTTTCAGGCTCTGGGGCACCGAGGCATGTCGTGAACGACTGAACCAACTGGTGTAACCGGGATGCCCCTTGCAGTCGCATTGCACAAAGTCGGGTCGGCTGAGTTTGAGGTTGGCGGCCAGATGCCCCGGGGAGCTGCGTGTGCCGAGCTCGGTATCCTGCTTTCCGGCGTGCAGATCGTAGTGCAGACCGAAGTAATGCCTTTTGGAGTGCCATTTTCCGGGAGTTGTCATGCGGGTTCCTTTGTGAATTTAGTTTATGTCCTCGACAGTCACAAGTTCTCGACCCGATCTTAACACCGCCTGACGATTGTCAGAGGTCGGCGTCGCGCTTGATCAAATCCATTTTAAAATTAGTCATTTCCTCCACAATTGCAAGCATCCGCTTGTAGTTCCTTGAGTATTCCCAGGCGATGGGGGGATGCCGCTCTTTGTGCACCTGCGATCCACCGCCACGCCAGCTGCTGGCTCCGCACGCCCAGCTCACGGTCTTTTCATATGGGATCATGAACGGGCCTTTAACATTGAATATGCCTTGGATGAGTCTGCGGCTACAGCTTCGACGAACCCGGTGAGAGTGGAGTGAACCTGCTGGTCGTTGAAGAAAAACAACGCCACATTTCTAAGCATAGCGAGAGTTGCTACGATGGTGGGATTGCGGCTGCGCGTCTTGTCTTCAAATAGACATGCGTCCTTTCTCCAATAGTTTCGGCTTTCAATGCCGCCCCAATGCCCTCGAATGAGGGCGAGCCACTGTTTTGGCGTGTAGGTCTTGGCAGGGACCGAAGAGATGTAATAGCTCGTCTCGAAGCTGTTCGGGTCCTTTGCTTTCGATGATTGGCGACGCACTTTTATGACAGTCTCGACATGAGGGAAGCTCAGGTTTGTGGGGTCGACAGCCTGGATGATGAACTCGCCGCCTCGAAAGACGATATCGCGTGCCGTTTCGCGCTGGCAGTGTAAGGCGTCGGCCGTGATCACCGTGTTGCTCAAGTCCTTTTCGCGGCGAATCATCCGCTGAGCAGCCTTGAGTTCACAGTCTTTCCCTTCTCCTTTTTTTTCGAGGCCTTGATCATCGCGCGAGGCACTCCCGTTTCGTGGTTGGCCAAGCAAACGATTCCAACCGTGTCGCGGATGAACTTTCCATCAAGCGCTAGGGCGGCTGGCAGGTTGCCGGTGTGTTGTTTGGTTGTAGTATTCATCAAGCATAGGAAAGCAAATGCAGTGGGTTTTGTTTAGTAATATAAATTTCGTCGGCCAGCATTGACTAAACTCTCTCACGTGAAAAGACCGTGCCTATCTCCAGACGACAGGGTTCACGTGAGGCAGAGAAGTTGTGTTCGTGTTGCTTGTTGAGATGGAGAATGGCGCTGAGAGCGGGCAATCGGGCTGCGCGAGCGATCGCTCATTTTCGTCACCGGCGACAAAGCCGCGAGATGAGAGACCTAACCGAACAACGAAGAAATATGAGCGAAAACACTGACGTTCTAACCTCGTGCGAGCGTGTCATCCGCACGCTCAATCGCGAACTCGTGAACCGCATGCCCATCGAACTCGGCATGCATGTCTCCACCGGCATCTAGGCCTTTGCCTATTGGCACTTGCGCGATCACCTAGGGCTGGACACCGACGGCATCTGGGTTCCTGTCCTTGTACAGATGCTGGCCATGGTGGAGATGATAACCGTTATGTCGATAGAGTGATTCCTCAGCTTTTTGCTTTATGGAATCTGAATCGGCGCCGAGCAACTCTATGATCTCCTCCCATTCCTTCCCTTCCGGAATGGGGAGAGTCGCATCACCATGGGTCATGATCAGATATTCCTCGCCCCTTTCAGCGGCCAACGTCCGAAGGCTTCTTCACTGAGCTGAAACTCCAACTCAAAGGTCGGCACGTAGTCTGGTTATTCTCCTTCAAGGGCGATGATGGCACGTTGCTTATGGGACATTCTAGTCATCGGAAATTACTGTTATATATCTGCTGGGTAGTCGAAGTTGTATGCAACATACACTTGTGGACGTCCGGTGAAATCGGATTGGAAGACAACACGTCTTCCATCCGGTGAAAGAAATGCGTGAGGATGGGATTCCTGAGTTTTCCACGAAGTACGGGGCAAGGCAAGGTAACGGGTGCTGACAAAGGGATCTTCTGTACTAGATTCGTGGTAGGTCCCAACATAGAGAAAGCTGCACTCTGGTGTACAGTATCCATCCGAGTCTGAGACAAAGTGTTTGCCGGATTTATCAAAGCCAAAGTGGCAGCCATCGGCTCGAGCCAGCTTGCGAGTGATGTCAACGGGGTGGGCGTCAGGATGAGTCTCTCCCAGCCACTTGTCTTCTTCACTGTGAACCGGAATGGGGGATGCCTCAAGGAAGGGACTGCGCCACAAGCCAGGAGCATGGTCGTAACGCTGGGCGACAATACTTCCCGCACTGCCGCGCCAGATATTGTGGCAAGTGAACCTGCTTTTCTTGCGGCCAATGGGCAGCATTCGCCAGTTGGTTCCGTCATCTCGGACAACCAGAATTGAAGAACCCAACCCTTCATCCGGTGGCATATTCTCCCAGCGCCACGATCCGTCCGGGGGGGTAAGCCAGGAGCCATCAGAGAGGAGACCCGAAGTGCCACCAACCAATAGATCGTGTGATGCCTCCGGGGATGGATCTGGTGAATAAGCACAGTGCATATTGCGGAAGCCATTACCAAATTCAATGACCTGATGTTCGCCAGAATCAAGGTCAAAGATGTATGCACCCCACGGTGCTCCTTCGGTTTTGCCATTCCCTAGAAAATTCCCCATACAAAGCCGTTTGCCATCTGCAGAAATGGAGTGATGTCCCCGACTTAATAGTGGAGCAGGTGCGGTTGCAATAACTTCTGTCTTGCGGTTTGCGATATCGATCTTGCGCACTTCAACTGTATCGGCAATGCGGATCAGGTGATAAACCGCTTTGCCATCCGGCGCTAGAATGCTGTCGTAAGATTGCCCAGGGACCGGGGCCGAATTATTGCGAACATTATGTTCTGCATCTCGTCCTTCGTGATACTCAACAATCGGCTCTACCGCAAAATCATTCTCCGTGTCACAGATCCAGAGTCCGGCAGGCTTACTCCCGTCGTCGCTTGCTTCCCGACGAAACGCAAGCAGGCGCGAATCGTTAGACCAGGAAGAGCAGTCCAGGTAGAAGGCGGTAGAATCACGGGTTGAATCACTGCTGATCTCGATTACCTGTAGCCCTTCTGGGGAGCATGGGGTACGAAATTCATCTCTAATTGTTGCGTTACTCATGCGGCAGCCCTTCTGAATGAATGTCCTAATTTTTTTGGGAAAGTATTCTTCACAGCACATTGTGACGCTGAGGTTAGCGTTAAAATTTGGCAGATATAAAGCCTAAACTGAATTTTTTATAAAAAAGCTGAAATATCAGTTACAAACACATTCATCCATTGTTTTGACTTGCCTTGAATGTCAGCAATAATTACAGAAATAATGTAAATTAATTCAGAAAGGATGGAAATGCCTAGGGGAAATACTGTTCAATCGGTCTTGCGATAGAAGAAGGATGAACCATGCTTGAACCGGGGGGTACTCCAATGCAACCAGGTAGAGGTCGCGTTTCTTTAGCGCTTTATATTCACTCCGGAAGGCGAAGAGACCGAGCTGCGGCGGAAGTCCCCTACAGTCTTTCATTCAGCCTGACAGGCACCGAATAGAGAGCTGAGAGACGATGGAATCAAAGGTGTGATCTGATTTCGTCGCCCGTTCTCGTCAACCGATAAGAGTATCGACTCAAAAGCAAAGCGGAATAATCATGTCAAACACGAATTTTTTTTCACGACCGGCCAGCCAATGGTGATTGGAACCAAGCCTTTCCCTCAGGAAACGGTCACCTGGGAGCGATGGTCTTCGGCAAAATCGATGAAGAGCGCCTGAGCCTGAATGACGACACCTTGTACAGTGGTGGTAGTCGTGACCGCATAGACCCGGATGCCTTTGCCGATGCGATTGATGACGACCGCAGGGTGAGGCAAAGTATCGGCGTGAATCTGGTTGCGGCCATTATTTTACTGGCGCAAATGGTGTTCAGAGTGCAGAACCGCAACTTGTGGCAAGCTTTCTGTAGCTTGGCAAAAAGGGTTACGTTTGTGAATATAGTTTATGTCCTCAACAGTCACAAGTTCTCGACCCGATCTTAACACCGCCTGACGATGGGGAATGCCGCTCTTTGTGCACCTGCGATCCACCGCCACGCCCGCTGCTAGCTCCGCACGCCCAGCTTGTACGCAGAAATTTTGACTGGCGAAAAGGAGAAAAGCTGTGGGTGACCGGATTTCGGGGGGAACCGCACTACTCCGCACCCGAATCCCCAAGCCACTTCCGAATATCCACCTCGATGACCTTGGCCCACCGTTCGTAGCCAGCCGCGTTCAGGTGCAGCAGGTCGGGTAAATAGAGGTTTTTGTTAAGAGCGGCGTCCGGCCCGACGAAAACGTCGTTGATATCGCGGTAGAACACGTGCTTATTGTCGCCGAGCCCGGCGATGATCGCGTTGGTGGCCTCGTTGTTCTGGCGGGCCAGATCGTCCGCGTTGCCACGCGCAAAGAGCCCGAGCAACAGAATCTTCGTGTCGGGGAGCCGGCTCCGCAGCCGCTCGACCACCGCAGCCACGCCAGCCGCGATCTGTTCCGGGGTGTTGGGCTTGCCGGAGGCCCAGTTGTTGTTGGTGCCGATCTGGAGCGCCACGACCTTCGGTTCGATCCCGTCGAGCTCGCCGTTCTCGATCCGCCAGAGCAGATGCTGGGTCGCGTCGCCGCCAATGCCGAAGAAGGCGGCCCGGCAATGGCCGTAATACTTGTCCCAAACCGCCTTGCCCTCGCCACCCCATCCCTCGGTGATCGAGTCGCCCAGGAAGAGCAGACCGATGCCGCCTTGCTTCGCGCACGCCTTCAGAGCCTCGTATTTCGCCATCCAGACGTCCCGGCGCTGGCAGGGGTTCACCGCCACCGGAGTCGTGGCGGGATTCGGTACAACCGCCGTGTCAGGGGCAATCGCCGCGAGAACGGCTGCACCCCATTTCGCGGGCTCGCCGAAACTCTGGCCGTTGTTGTATTGACAATAACCCAACGACATGTCGCCGCTTTCGTTGCTGATATTGACTTGCAGTCCCATCCGCAGATGGGTCCCCGTGGCCGGCGAGAGGCCGAGAAGTCGCCAGGGAATTCTGCCTTCGGCCGTCCATCCGTCCCCGTTGGCCGCCTCGCGGAACCACACACCACTGTCACCCAGTTCGGTCACCTCCGCAAGGCGACGGCCTCCTTGTGCGCTTTGCAAAGTCAGCACGGAGTTCCCTCCGCTGTCCCGCCACCCGTTCACGTGCAGGACCACGTCTCCCGCCCCGGGTGCCTTTCCCGCCTCGGCGCCCGGACCAGCGAAGAGGCGGATCTGGAAGCTGTCCCCACGCCAGAAGTCATGCGCCGGGGCGGCATTGACGAGCGGGAATGGGCTGTGCACCTCGAAGGTGAAAAGGAGGTGATCCGGATTCCACACGGCAGCGAAACGGGCGTCCATGTCGCCCAGCGTACTCGTTCGCGGGGTCGGCTTGGGGCCGGATTGGCCGGAGACGAACTCGAGTACGAACCACGGAGTCCAGGAAGTGGCGGGCCATTCGGCCGGATCCCCATCCAGGATCGTGCCTTTGTCGCGCCGGGCTATCCGAATCGTGCCTTCCTCGGCCACCATTGCCTGCGCTCCCGGACCGGTTGCCGGCACATACTTGTCGAGACTCACCACGGCATACGACGTACTGGAGACGATGGCGCCGCAGCTGTCTCGAACGTTCACAAAGATCCGAATTTTTCGATCGCCGCCGAAGGGAGGCCTGAGCGTCGCACACCACGTGCCGCTCTCATCCGGGGCGGTGGCCTCACCCCTCCAGAGGGCTTCAGTGTAGGCGGCGTCAGTCACAACGTCGCTCCAGTAGACGGACACATGGGTCAGCGGGAGATCGGCTTTGGGGCGGATCCGCACCTGCACCCCATCGGCGGCAACGGTTGCCTCAACGAGTTCCGGATCGGGAAAGGTCGAGCCCGCCTCCAAAACAGAATCGAACCAGGCCAGTGCTGGCGCTTCGGAGGGATGGATATGGTCCGTGTTGGGAATCAGGTAAAGAGCGCGAGGCGGACCGGTCCGCGCAAACGTCTCCTGAATGGTCGGAGGAAAGAACGGTCTGTCGTGCGTCCCCACGACCCAGTAAATTGCAGCCTTCGTGCGAGCCAAGTTCTCGGCGGAGTCGAAGCGCCGTGCGTATTCACGCTTCTGATCGACGGACAACTCGCTCAGGCTCAACAGGCCGGACATCGCTTCCATTGCCAGGGGCGAGAAGCTGTAGGACACGGCGGCGCGGATACGCGGGTCGACCGTGGCCAGGAGGGAAGCGACCAACCCGCCATAGCTCCCGCCGGTCGCGCCGATTCGATCGGGGTCCACCCCGGGTTGTTGCTGAAGCCACGTGATCGCACGACGGCCGCCGATCACTGCGGGATACCAAATGGTTCGACGCCACTCATCATCGGGTGTGGCGCGGGGATACTTCCGGTCGGGATAGAGTGCGAGTGGGTAATAGCTATGCGGTAGGCTCACAAGACCATCGTCTGGAACATCGACTTTGGTGGGATTGTAGTGCATCTCCCATTCCCACATAATGCAGGGGTAGCCCGCCTTTGCAAAGGGAACGATGGACGCCAGGGTTGCTTTGCCGAAAAGACCGTGCGTAACCACAATACCAGGCCGCGGAGCTGACGGCTTCGCGCAGTTGGGTACGGCGGAGAATGCGTGAACCCGGACCGGCTGGCCACCATACCGCATTCCCGTGTAAACGAACTCCTGCCAGGCAAAATCCTGCTCCTCGCCGCGGTCCAGAATCACAACGTCAAAGGGCACCTCTCGCACAGAGGGTTCAAGCCAGAATGCGTCGAAGTCGAAGGCCTCCGGCTCCGCGGCAGCACAGAGCACCCCGACCGATGTGAGGGCCACGGCCAAGACCACAATGCCCGGCAACATCCGCACTCGCTTCTTCTCGTTCATCTCACTCCTTTGTTTAGTCTATACGGGGTCTCAAAGAGCCAAAACGGAAATGAGGCATCCAGGTCGTCCTCATCGTCGCCATCGGACGCTCCGACCCACCCCGCCGTGTGACTCGACAACCACACAAGCCAGAGCAACAACCGTCCATCTGCATACTGCCTGTCTCATGCTCTCGCCTCCTCTTTCAGTCTGGTGTCCGGCCCCCAATGGACCCGGCCTGCACTTTGGAGAAGCGCGGGTCTAACCTTGCCAACCGAGGCTCGTCATGTAAAGTAATGGCTAAATTCAACTAGTAACTACCTTATGTAACGTTACATAACCACAACCCCTTGGGAACATGAAACTAAGCTATATTTTTCCGAAGATTGAAGACTTTCGCGAAGATCGGCCCACGATCTGCTGGGAGCACATGTATGGCTGGATTGACGGCTACGGGTTGCTGTTCGATCCCGTTGTACTCAGCCTGACTCAGACCATCCCCGAGTGGCAAAATGGGCGTGCAGAAACAAATGCCGACGATGATTTTGTTATCGCCTGTTGCAGTCAGGCCGCAGCACTGTTCCATACGGACAAGACCCCTGGCCTATACATTCGCCCCCACTTTGTCGACCAGGAACTACTTCTTCCCAGGTATTCCGAGAAAGACGCTTTGACCACACCTGCGGGATCCTATTTCTACCCATACGGGTTGCCATACAGCCCGTTTAATGACGGAATCCCCAAATGGCAGGTGGGCGAAAGTACGGTGGCCAAACTGCAAAACAGGCAACTGGCTGTCGGCTTTGAGTTCTTTGCCATGATAGAGGCTTGGCGTGGCGACTGGCCTATGAAACGACTCACGGAAGGTGCAAACATTCTACATGCATTGTTATCGACCTCCGGTGCATGGACAACAGATAGCAACAGCCGTGATCTGGATACCGCCCAAGAAGAGCTGCGCTTGGATTTTCAGGCCTATGGACTCAACAGGTTGATGCTGCAATGGCTGCTTGACCGAAAGGGCGCTGACCGCAACGCGGTCACCCACGCCGACCGTTCCGTCCTAGCTGCGCTGAATGCCTGGCAAGGGGCAGATGCCGAATCCACGAAAGCCCATCTGCGCACGGCATTCGAATGTCTGACCGAAATCCGCCGTGACCACTCGAAGCTGGAGCTTTGCTTCCTTGAATTTCCTCATCTCGGCATTCTATTTGAAAAAGTAGGGTTCTTCGAACTCGAATGGCCTGAACAAACGCGTCAAACTTTGCTTTCGTATCTTGCCAACATAAAGCAGCATGGCTATCGCGTGAACCTTGAAGGTGGAGCATCCTGCTGGAAAAACCTAGCGAAACGTTTCCCTTCACTGATCGGACAGTTGCAGAACGCATGGTCGCAACACAATATTGAGATGACCAATGGCACTTTCGCGCTGCCTCTTGCGCTTTTCTCCCCACTGGCACTGCAATACTGGCAGTTCCGCTCCGGCCAGGAAACATTCAGTCATATCTTCGGGCGCACACCGTCTGTATATCAATGCCAAGAGAGCTCCTTTTCACCGCAGATACCGGAATTGTTGCGTCATTTTGGCTATACCGGCGCTGTCCATATTGCACAGAACCGCGGTTATACGCCGGGTGACGATGCAGACGCCATCCGCTGGCAAAGTCCGGCGGGGCATGGCGTTGACGCGCTGACCGTCCGTGATCCAGTTCTGGCTCAAAAAGGGGTAAACTATTTCCTCGATGTACCCCTGGTTCACGACAAATATGGCACGGAAGACTCATCGCTCACCTATACCAACTGCCAGGATCTGGGGTATGTGCCATTTCGCACACATATGATCCGGGCACACCGTTATGCGCCGGTGTGGGGAAGCTTTGCCACCGTTTCGGAGCGACTTGCCGAAACTACCGTCGAAAACCCTCTGCCAAAACGGGGCTTTGCAGCCGATGATTATCATCAGTCGGATAACTTCTTCTATCCCGGCACGGCCAACGCCAACGCCTTCAGCCACTACGAACTGATCTTTGGTCAGACAGCCCAATGGCGTCAGGCGCAACTGCATGCGTGGTTGGCCGGGAAGTGGGAGGATGTCGCCAAAGAACTCAGAGCCGCAGCAGACGACATCTGCTTGCTGGAGGCGCATGATATGTCGCTCGTGCAGGACACGCATCGCGGACAGTTTCACGCCAACCAGGCCATGTTGGCTCCCCCCTGCACCGGAGAGCGGCTTATGCACGAGGTGCCAAGGATTTCGGGACGTATCAACTCAGCGCTAGCCTCGGTTCAAGCCGCTATCGCGGGCACCGGCGAAACAGAGTCCCTTCTGAATGCGGCGGGAGTACCTTTGGCATTCAGTCACGTTGCACCGTCTACCACGTGGACTGCCGGAAATACAATACCATTCAAGGGGCGGCAGATTGTCCTGGCGCCCTTTGCCGCATGGCAGACCATGGCGCCATCCGAGACAACTGATCAATGGGAACCGTGCAAGCTTCCCGAGGCCTGCGGAGTATGGCAAACCGCCATAACGAAAGACGGTCATCTGCAGTTGTCACGCAATAACCAACGCGCGGTTTTGCTGCGCCCGGTGGACCACGAGTACGGTCCACTCCGCTTGACGCGCTCATCGGCATCACGGTGCGGACCATTGGGGGCGCTGGAACTTGTTTACGAAAGCGATACAGATTTCGTGCAGACAGTGATACTGGATGTGCTGCTAGCAGAGGGCAGCCAGCATGCCGAGCTCAATGTGCGTTATGCGCCAGGCCGGACATTCGATGCCGTCGGCAAGTGGGCCGACTACCTGGCGATTGAGGTCGACCTTGGCGCGCCGCTGAAGCAGACATGGCGCTTCAATCCCAACGTGCGTGCCGAGACACGGGAGACACAGGTATGCAGTCCCTATTGTCTGGAAGCGTCGGGGGCGGACAATAAATCGGTGGCTCTGCTGAATGAGGGAGCATTCTGTTATGAACTCGATCGCGACAACGGCAGAGTGCGATGGCTCTTTCATGTGGCCGGTGAAAACGTGTGGCAGCGGCGTATGGCCATTGCATTTGATGCAAACAATGCCTTTCAGCTTTCCAGAGCCTGGGGGCAAGGCCTTCTGGCAGTTGGAGGTACCAGAAACACATTACCTGTCCCTCGCGAGGGATGGGATGGCGTGAGCGTCGAGACTGTTGTTGGTAATGGCATAATCCTGATATCCAACTTGGATGCTGATGAGAGAGTCTTAACGTTTGCACCGGATGCCGCCCTAGAGGTCGTAAATGTGTCAGAGACAACTCTACTTTCCGCTGATACGAGTACCGGGGACATCTGTTTAACTCTGAAGCCATTTGAGTTGGCGTTCTTGAGAACTGCGTGAGTCACGATCTGCAAAGACAATGAGAATAGAATCATGACCAATCGAGAACTTTTCCGTCGGATGATGAATTACAAAAATGTCGATCGTATGCCTGTGGTGCATTGGCATGCATGGAATGAGACTGGAGTAATACATGTCACAACTGACGCACAAACAACGCGCCATCATGGCGCTCGAAGGCAAACAGCCGGACTATGTGCCAACCTTTGAGTTGGTCTTTCAACTTGGCAAGGAGGCATTTGGCCATGATTTCCTTCAAGGCCCGGAAAACGACTCTCTTCCCGAAGAAGATCGACTGGCGCTCTGTCGGCAGAATGCTGAACTTTATCTGAAGATCGCTAAGCGCTACGAACACTCTATCATCATGATCACCCACGCCCCGTCGAGCATCTTCCCACAACGCGCGCTGGAACTGGTGGCAACGATGAACATCATTCGCGAAATGGCAACAGAACAGGACGAGGAGTACCTGCTCATGACGCATGGAGACGCCACCATGGCAATCCCAGAAGGCGACGAACTGAACGATATCATTGAAATGATGGCAGATACCCCGGAGAAATTAATACAGTGGGCCGAAGACCTGCTTTACAAGCACAATGGTTACCACCTGTTCTTTGCAAGATCTGGTTTCGACGGCTTCATTCTTTGTTCCGATTACGCCTTTAACGCCAACCCATTCTTCTCGCCCTCGCAATTCGCGGAGTACGTAACGCCTTACTTGCGTCGCATTATCGCTGCTTATCGCAGTATGGGCAAATATGTGATTAAGCACACCGATGGCCACATCATGCCGATCCTTGATCAAATCGTTGACTGCGCCCCACATGCCATTCACTCCATCGACCCGCAAGCCGGAATGGACATTGCCGAAGTCAAGCGACTCTACGGCGATCGCATTGCATTATGCGGCAACGTTAACTGCGGCCTGCTGCAAACCGGCACAAATACGGAAGTACTGAAAAGTTGCGAATACGCCATGCAACACGGGAAACCCGGCGGCGGCTTTATCTACTCAACCAGCAACTGCGCCTTCAAAGGCATGCCACTGGAACGTTACGAGATGATGAATGAGTATTGGAAAAAAAACAGAATGTACTGATTCGGACTGTTCACCGGATGGCCGGGTTGCATCCGCTGCTGAGGTCCGACTCCCGCCTTGCCTAAATCCTGCCGATGATGAACCTGGGGTTACCCTCGAAAGCCTGGCGGATTTCACGCACTTCACGTCGGACGTCATCTGTTGTTCCGCGGATCAAAGTCTCCACGGTATGCACGTTCCCGTTCATGGTGCTTTTGCCATTGAGTAAATCCGCCACCTTCTTCAGGCCTTCTGGACTCGCCACGTCACCACCCGGAGGACGTTCGAATGGACAGACGCAGTCAATGCCGATCTCAGAAACGTCTGACTCGGTCTCCATGCATCTTCCGTGAAAATGAATATGCAGAAGTTTGCCGTGTTTGTGGATCTCATCGGCAACAGCTTTGATCAGCGGTTTGTCCCACTTTCGCCACATCACTGAGCATCATGAAAGGGCCCTGTTTCTCCCCCTCTTCCAGAATCACGCATATCACATGTTTGCGCTTCGCCGGGCGACGAGACCGGTCAGCAGGCCGCGCGCAGCCATTCTTGCGTGCAAGGGAAAGAATCCTTTCTTAATGAATACACGTTCCGCTTCAACAGGAGAACATCTCTATCTCGCGGGATGCGGTTTTATCGTTAGTTGCAGAATGCAGTCATTATGAAAGCCACGCCCTACGAAAATATTGCCTTAGGGATTAGGGGTAGAAAAAAGAAACACCACAAAATGTAGAAGGTGCCACACTCAAGTGGATACCCCTATAAGAGAATTCAATGTTAGACATTTTTCATCTATTTTCTAAAGTGTATTTATGACTGTTTTGAATTGCTTGTGAAACTTCATATATATTAAGTCCATCTTTTAGACTGGGGCTCCAGGCACGTTTTCCTTGAAGGCTTTTCACAAAAGCCTCGGTTTCTCCATAAGTTCCATCAAGTTCGGAATTTTCGTAATTCGAAGGAGCCTGCCATGCTAAGACCGTTTCGGAAATATGTTTAATTTCAAGGCTACAATTCGCTTTATGATCAAGACTGTTGATATTTATGGAGATGCAATAATCATAACCATGGATTTCATAAGTTTCCTCCACGTTACCCACATCCGGCGAAATAATCAGAGAAGCACTCGAACCATTTTCAAATTTAATTTGTGAGTTAAACAGAAAACAACCACTTTCTGGTACTAAAGTTTTTACGGTAGTGATAACCTTTGGTTTATCCAATAAACATAAAATGGCCGATACTACATGGATACCAGTAGCAGCAGCAAAGTTATCTTCTCGCCGTACAGCTCTCAACATACGAGCTATCACTATTTTAGGCTGTCGCTCTATACCTCCGGCATTAATCCAGTCACAAGCTTTTTGTATAGCTGGCACAAACTGCCGATTGAATGATATCATATGAGGCGTACCACATTTTTCCGCCAACGACAGTAAACGTTTAGCCGCATCTAAGTCCGCTCCGGGTGGTTTTTCAATGAGCACAGGTATATTTTTTTTAAGCAAGTATCCGGCAATTTTTTCAGTTATTGAAATTGGAGTGATCGCAAGTATTCCATCCAAGTTTTCCTTGTCCAACATTTTATCGAGATCAGTGTAGGCACGATTAAAACCAAACTCCTCGGCATATTTATCAGCCTTTTCACTATCAAGATCACAGATAGCCGATAATTCAATCTGATCAGGATTATTTTTACAAAAAAGCTTTAATGCCGGACCGTGACAAACTCGAGAATGTCCTCCCGCTCCGAGTAAACCTATTTTCAAGCTCAAGATACTTTCCAGACTTTCAGATCACTGATTCTCAAATCAGATAAATAAGCCCGAAATCCCATGTGACCTGATTTTAGAGCATATGGATCATATGATCGAATCCAAGGTTTTCCATCAACCCAGTATTCAATAAATGAATCATTTTGCACTAGTGTAATATCATAAGTTCTATTTCTCTCCAGCAGCCGTGGGCGATCGACAAACTGACGAATCAAATGACGACATGGATTCTTACGCATGCGTGTAGTAACATTATTTGAGCCCCCAAAATCGGCCCAATAAAACGCAAGCTGGTCCAAACGCGGAAGTCCCGCGTCAGGCAAGTTTTCCAAATAATGAAACAAATCACCTTTCGGTTTATCCACCATCCAGATGAATATAGCGTCTGTAACACCTGCTACATAATGTAGAGGAGATTTCATAGGAGTCGCTTTAAAATCCACAGCAAGAGGTGCTTTGAACTTTTTTTTGAGCACACAATTACTCATGAAGTTAAAGGTAAAGGCGTCATCTTCGGGTTCAGCGGATTCACCGTTAATAAGCCAATTAGTATTCAATGAACGTCGTCCAAATTTTTCCTCATATAGTAATTCCCCGCGTTTCCATTCAGGTATTTTAAGATCATAATTAATATATTCTTCTAAAAAGCTGATGATACGAGCGTCTCCTTTTTTGATGTTGACCCCAAAAACCCCTTCATTGTCAGTATAGGGTTTGTCGATTTTCCCCTTAACGACGAGTTTTCCATCAATAAAAAACGCATATTCATCCATTAAAGTAGCTAATTTAATCGTGTGAGGACGAAAAAAACGAATAGCCATCATTTCTCTTTCAAATACTTTTTTCTGTTTATAGAAAAAAGCATAGCTTCCATGATTTATGACAAATCTAAACCCAGCATCTTCTGAAGCTAATTTAGGAATACTATTAAATTTAACGCAAAACTCACTATCTTGATCAAAACGTTCAAAATGAAATCGAAGGCTAACGGCTATATCACCTCCTATAGAGGGCATAGGGTAATAAGCAAGAGACGTCTCGGTTTCCTTTTCACCCAAAAGATGCAACATTCCTCCTGCAGCAACCAGTCGACCTTTATCTTGTGACCAGTCATTATGGCGGATTTCAGGGCCGTAGTATTTTTCAGCGACACGATATTTCATAAAACTAATCCTTATTTCTCAGTAAAATCACAATACTGTCGATAATTGTATTGATTTGTAATAAATTATTTTCTATGGCGAATGACCCTAAAGTCAATAGCAAACTTCGGCATATCCATTTAACTATTTTATCCGAAGTCGTGATAAACTGCGTGATAAATAACCCATGTTCCGTCAAACACTACCCGAGCTCTTTTGGGTCTTTTTCTGTTGCTCCATTGTCAGCAGGAGGTGGATGTGTTATTTTCAAAAAGTGGTAGCGCCATGGTGGACCTACCTGAGTTACGCTTTGCGATGGTTTTGTCATAGTATTTTCTTCCCATGGTCGAAACAATGAAACGACGAGTAGGAGTCGACAGGAAGAGCCTTGAGGCGCTGCAAGTTCTTATCCCAAACACTGCGCTGAAGCGCAATATCATCTGTGCTTTCTTGTTACTTGGGATTGTCGCTGGATATGTAAAGCAGGAAAAGGACCTCTTCATACCCGCATGTTGTGAGACGGATACTGCTGGTTATTTGATATTGGCCGAGCGAATTGCGGCGGGCGGCCCCGTTGCGGTGGTGGACGATGACATATTTCGCCATGGCAGTCATGTGTGGGTCGAGAACAAGCGTGGCGAATTGCTGCCCAAATACACTCCAGGCTATTCGGCCCTCATGGCGTTAGGCATGCTTATTGCCGGCGAGAAGGGCGCATTTCTTGTGTCCCCGATTTCTGGCGCCCTGACCTTGATAGGGGCGTTCATGCTTTTTTGGCTTTGGTCTTCGTCGTGTGCGGCAATTTGTGCGACTCTCGTGCTAGCCTTGAACGCGATGTTCCTGTCTTATGCGTCATACCCGCTGGCCCACATACCCAACACTTGCTTCGTCGTATGGGGAATGTACTTCCTATGGAAATGGTCTCGGTCGCCGACGGTTCTGACTGGTATCGCAGCAGGACTCTGCCTTGGCTCCGCTGTTTTGATTCGTCCGACCAGCGGGCTGTTCTCGCTCGTTATAGCGGTCACGTTGGGTGTGGAGATTGTTCAGCAATGGAGAAGCGAGCAATGGCGCTTGCCACCGCTCGGAGCGATTGCCCTGTCATACTCTGCATGCTTGGTCGTGTTAGGCTTGTACAACTGGAACGTGTTTGGTAACCCGTTCACAACGGGCTACGCGCTCTCTGGTGAACAGGGCGCATTCAGCTTGTCTGTGCTAAAGGTAAACATCTCGCACATGTTCACTGGCATGTACACTCATGGCGTTGGTTTTTTCTTCTTTCTTGGGTTGGCAGGTATTGTAGCAAAAAAGAACTGGCTCGAAGCAGTCATGTCATTGCTGTGGTTCTTTCCGCTATTCTTTCTCTACAGTGCTTACTATTGGACGGGATCAGGGGGCTGCTCGGCCATGCGGTTAATGCTGTGCACGTTTCCTCTATTCATTGGTCTGTCGTTTGGACTGTTGGACCAAGTGAAGCTTGCGAAATGGCGGATTTGTTTGATCATTGTGTTGGTTTGTGTGTCAGCGATACTGTCGAATTGGATACAGATGCCCGCGATTGGACCCTATCGCTGCATCAATATCCGGGCGGCGATACCGCAAATGTTAGCAGCCGACCATGCGGAAGAACACTTAAAGGACAATGCTGTTATATTCACCGCACCAATGGCGGCGTTCTATATTGGCAGTGGTAAGCGGTTTGTGCTGTATGACATCGACCTGTTCCAGTCGCATGGATGGCAGAAGTTGTTGGTCGAGAGCAAGTGGACACCGCGTAGACAAAATAAGCGAACTGCACGCCTACGCAAGTTCTATAAGGAGAATGGCGACAAGCTGCAGGATATGAAGAGGGCACTGATAACGCGGCACATGCGTGAAGGCAGACAGATCGCTTTCATTCTGCCGACCAGATACGTGTCTTCAGAAATCCGCGACTTGGACGAGGGGGTTACCTTGACGCAGCTTGCGGAATGGACTGTCAATAAAGGGGGTCAGACCTGGGGTCTATACGAAGCAAAGAGACTTTAGCCCGTATGTTTTATGAATTCCCTAACCCGCAGAATTCTTGACCTTGGGTTCCGGCTTGGCGTATCGTTCAGTCACAAATCGGGGACTCCGCATGGCACAGCAGACGTGTTCTCCAGAGACTCAAGAAAGCAAATTCTTATTGGCTCTGAATTGCCAACCGGTATTGCACGAGATGCAGCGCCGAGCGACTAAGGAGGAACAAGCGCGATGAAGAACATTATTCTGATCATGAGCGACACCTTCCGTTACGACAACCTCTTTGATCGCGCTGCAGCCATGCCGGTTCGCACGCCCGAACTGGATCGTTTCGCCGGTGAGCGGGCGACTTCAATTGAGCGTTTCACCATGGGGAGTTTTCCCACGATCCCCCAACGTACCGATCTGGCGACTGGGCGGCTCGGCTGGCCCTTCTATCCCTGGCAGCCTATCGAACGCTCATCGCGAAACTCCATCGCAAGCCTGCTACAGCAGCAAAGCTACACCACCCAGCTCATCTGCGACTGTCCGCATCTCTTCCGCGCTCATTTCAACGAGCACTTCGAGGCTGCTTACCATCTGCGCGGACAGGAGGGAGATAATTTCCTCACTCATCTGAACGACCCCATCCAACCGGGCGTCGCCAAGAGCAAGGTTCGCGTTGATCCATGGCTGTACAAAGAGAAGTACACCCTGTCGGAACTGCATCGCTGGATCAACCGTTACTGCCGCTACGAGGCCGAGTCTTTTAGTCATCGCACGGCATCCACCGCGACCCGTTGGTTGGAGGAGAACAGTGAAGCCAATCCCTTCTTCCTGTGGATCGATTTCTTTGATCCGCACGAACCCTGGGATCCACCTGAGTATCTGGTGCGCAGGTATGATCCGGATTATGCCGGTCAACCGATGATTCATCCGAATTATGGCCCATCCTCAGCTTACACGGCGGCGGAGCTGAAGAATCTGCGGGCGCACTACGCGGCAGAGTCCGAACTGGTGGATCGGGCGATTGGCCGGGTCTTGCAGAAAATCGACGACCTCCAGATCTGGGAGGAGAGCATTGTTCTGTTTACCTCCGACCACGGCACCTCCATTGGTGAGCACGGGCGTTGCGGCAAGTCCAACATCCACCCCGAGGATATGCGCAACTGGCCTATCTACCCAGAAATCGGCCATGTCCCCTTCCTTCTGGCCGGTGGTGACATTCCGCAGGGAGCCAGCTTGGACCTCATGGCCCAGCCCATCGATATCATGCCGACGCTTCTGGAATTGGCGGGCCTGGAGCTCGAGGCGCCGGAACCGGTGCAAGGGCGCTCTTTCGCCGCTCAGGTTCTCAATGGTGACGAACGCTTTCGTGATTTGGCTGTGTCTGGCGGTTATGTAGATCCGGATGAGAACTCGTTCTGGGGCAGCATGAAGATCATGCCCTTTGTGGTGAATCGACAATGGGGATACGCGCCGGTGGGGAGCGCCGGCCAGACCGAGCTCTACGACCTGGCCGTCGATCCACTTGCCGCCTGCGACTGTGCCGCGACCCACCCAGAGGCGATTCAGGAGATGCACACCGCGTTCCTCGCCCACCTGCGCGAGCACGGTGCGACGGAGGATTCCTGTTCCAAGTGGCCAACGCCTGCACCACAGCAGACAACCACGAAGGGGACGCCGTAACAGAGGGATCGTTGAAGCAACGGCAACATAGCAGTACCTCATCTCTGAATAACGATAAAGAAGAACAAAATATTTGTAAGGTGCTCCTGCATAGCCCAGAAACACCACGCCAAGGGATATCCGTCAAGCCAAACGAAAATGCATCTTTCCTGGGTTATGCAGGAACCGTATTGCTGCTGGTTGTGCGCAAGGCCCACGCTATGTCATGTTCCATGGCCACCCCTCTTTGCCAATGTGAGTGAGACACCAACCTGAGAAAGCAAAGGGCGGGTGTAAAAGGAGATGGTATGAGCACACTGACATTGAATGCGACCCCACGGCTGGCCGGTGACCGAAGTGTTACCGCG